>Ga0214919_10000977_pt1 | contig 48449 bp, 44 predicted proteins | sample LL1503_MetaG_FD_177994 | JGI IMG/M metagenome (GOLD analysis project Ga0214919, IMG submission 177994) | Freshwater microbial communities from Lake Lanier, Atlanta, Georgia, United States - LL-1503 | ecosystem: Environmental > Aquatic > Freshwater > Lake | place: USA: Georgia | collected...
ATCGCCGCGCGGCTGAGCGATGCCGTCAATGCGCGGCTGATGGGCGTTTGAAAAACCACCCTCATTGCGCTTGTCTTTGAAGGCATCGTGCCCTAGGAAGTGCAGCGGCTGCCACGCCGCTGGCGAGGGTTGCCTGAGCAAGTACAGCACCGTTTCGTTGTCGGCGAAACTGCCCCTGGCCATGGTGGCCATGGGCCAAGACGCATCCCCGCCAGTTCTAGAACGATGCGCATGGCTTTTTCCTTCAGTGATAGTCGACGAACTCTACGTTTGCAGCCCCTTCAGTCGTCCAGACGAAGCAGACGCGCCATTGCTGGTTGATGCGAATGCTGTGCTGCTCCTTGCGATCACTTTCAGCGCCGCGAGTCTGCGATCTATCTTTGTCGTTAGGCCTCACTTGGCACGTTTTGAGTAAGAGCCTTCCTCGGCCTGCAGCCTCTACTGGGACGCAAGCTTTCCCGCGACATGGCGCGAGAAGCTTTCGAGGATCTGCTGCCAGCCTGCTTTCTGTTGTTCCTCTGAGTGTGTCAGCTCACCGTCGAAAGTGACGGTCACGGTCACACCCGCAGCGTTTTCCTTGAACTCAACAAGCCCAACTCTATCGCCGAAGGCGTATTCGATGAGTTGTTGAGGCACGACTCTGGTGTATTCACCAGCGAAGTCAAAGCCGAATGATCCATCCTTAGCTTCCATTCGCGATGAGAATTTTCCTCCCGGCCGCAGATCGACCGAGGCGGCCGTCGTGTGCCAGTCAGAAGAGGCTGTATTCCAAGCCTTGATGTCGTCTGGCGTGATGTAGGCGCGCCAAACCTCGTGTATTGGCGCAGTGACGACTGTTGAGACGGTAATTTTCATAGAATCTCCAGAGGACTGCGATGCGTTTTGTGATGCCTAACGAATGGAAAGCACTTCCCCGCCCTGAGCACTCCGCGCTGAGCACTGCGGAGATCGGCAACAGAGTGCCAAGATGCGAAGCGAGAACTCTCATCAACTCACCCGGAAGAAGAAGTCCCTGGGCCATTATTGCAACCGGTATCGATCCTGCGAAAAATGTTTTCGCCGTGCACGGTGCGGACCTTGGGGGAGCGGTGCAACTGCGCGAACTAAAAAGTGGTCGAGCCAAGCTTGGCGCGTTGATCGCTGCTCTGCCACCCACGGTGATAGGAATACAGGCCTGTTCGGGTGCGCATGACTGGGCCCGTCAGTTTGCCGCTCAAGGCCGAGGTGATGAGACGTGATGCGCGCTTTCCACCTCGAGGATCTGCCCGGCTTTGCAAACCTGGTGATCGGCGAGCTGCTCAGCGAAGTCGTCCATCTGGACGAACAGGAAAGTAGCACGACGTCCACATCTGCACGACAGCACGCGATCGCAACACCAGCGAGTTCAGCTGTGGGCGCCCATTCGCCGCCTGGATCGGGCTTGCGGCAGCGGTATTTCAGCGCTGAGATGACACATGCCTGCGCGCCGGCCAGAGCTTCGCGCATGGCGTGTCAACGATGGTGCCGGAGCGTCAGGCCAGCCCGGCCAAGCCTCGCGCGAAGCCGCTCTTGAACGGCAGCGGGCCGCCTCAGGGCGGCCCGCGAGGGCAGGCGCCGGCATGGACCGGCCCTGCGCGCAGTGTTCAGCGCTTCAGCGTATCGCCACCGGGTTGATCATCGACTGCACCGCGCCCTGGTACTTGTTCTGACCCAGCACAAACATGAACTCCCAGGCCTTGTCCTTGGCCAGCTCGGCGGTGTTGATGTTCTCGAGGATGTAGGTGCCACCCATCGGCAGCAGGATCTGGTGCACCTCGAACACACCGGCGCCCTGTTCGAACGGGATGGCCTCGACTGCCCAGGTGTCGGCGCCCACCGCGACGACGTTCTTGCTCACCAGGTAGCGTGCGCCGTCGCGGCCGAGGCCGGGTTCGACCGAACCGAAGCGCTTGGGATCGCTGTCGATGATGCTCAGCCAGCCGGTGTGGAAGATCACCACGTCGCCCTGGCGGATCTCGACGCCCTGCTTCTTGGCCGCAGCTTCGATTTCGGTCGTGTTGAAAGCGGTGCCCTCTTTGACGACGGCTACGCCGTAATACGCTGCCATGTCCAGCAACACGCCGCGCGCGACAAAGGGCGGGATTTTTTCGGTGCCCAGCTTTTTCAGGCCGGCGATGTTGGCAAAGTCCTGCCATTTGTTGCCGTTGTAGTAACGCTCGCCGACGCCGATGTGGCCCAGGCCGTCGAGCTGCGTGCCGATGCCGTTCCAGCAGTTCAAGATGTCGTCGTTGTAAGTGGTCTTGGTCGGCCCCAGACCTTCGGAGGCACCTTGCTGGCCAGGTTGCACGATGTAGATCGAGCAAGTGCGTGGCGGGTAGGCCGGCGTGCTGGTGTTGACGGTGATGCCCAGCGAATAGGTCTTGCCGGTCTTGACCAGCTTGGTGGCTGCCAGCGCCAGCGCAGGGGTCAGGTAGTTGGCGGCGCCGATCTCGTCGGCGGCGCCGAACTTGCTCGGATACCAGGTTTGCTGGGCGGCAGCCGACAGACTCCAGGCGATGGTGACGGCGCCGATCAGGGCGTTGCGGAAGTGTTTCATTCGGTTCTCCTCGTTGATTGACACAGGTTCTCTTTCGACAGTCCATGCGCTGCTTTGGCGCGTGGATCATTTGCCAGGCAGCTGCTCGGCATTCAGCAGGTCAGGGCTGTCAGCCCGCAACTGCGCCGGCGGCGGCACGCCGCTCGTCTCGCGACCCCATTGTGCGGATGGCATGGCCAGAGTGCAAGCGCATTGCATCATGTTCTTTTCATCAACGCTGAGCTTGTGCGCCGCTTGTCCGTGCAGGACACCCGGCCTTGTGCATCGATGGCCGGATGGCACGTCATGGCGTCAAGGCGTCGGGGCTCAAGAATGACGCAGCCGACAAGTACGGCTGCTTGATGGTTTCAGCGACAAAACCAGCGGATTCTGTACGGAATATATTGCTTTGGCTGAGCGCCCGACTGGTTCGGTCGCTGTGGCAAATATGGGCATAATGATGCGACAAAATAATTGTGTTTCAACTTCAAAGGAGCTCGGACATGTCATTGTCTTGGCTGGGTTTGACCGAACTCAGGGCCCTCCTAGATGAGGGCAAGTTGTCTTCACTGGAGTTGACGCAGTATTCGCTGCAGCGCATTGCAAAAGCGGACGGCAGCTTGCATGCATTCACCGAGGTCTATGCCGAACAAGCGCAGGCCATTGCGCGCGGGGCTGATCTGGCGCGCGCCTCTGGGTTGCCGCTGGGGCCTTTGCAAGGCTTGCCGGTGGTGCTGAAAGACCTGCTCGATATCGATGGGCAGATCTGCACGCTGGGTTCTAAACATTTTCTCAATCGCCGCGCCACCCAGACCAGCGCCACGGTCGAGCGCTTGCTGCGGGCCGGCATGGTGCCGCTTGGCAAGCTGCACATGACCGAATTCGCTTTTGGTGGTTGGGGCACCAATCCTTTGATGGGCACCCCCCGCAATCCGTGGGATCTGAACACCCATCGCGTGCCCGGTGGCTCCTCGAGTGGTACCGGGGTGTCGGTCGCCGCGGGCTACGCGCCGGCTGGCATTGGCAGCGACACCGGTGGCTCGGTACGCATCCCTGCGGCCTTCAATGGGCTCACTGGTTTGAAAGTGAGCTTTGGCAGAATCAGCCTGCATGGCACAGGTTTGCTGAGTTGGACACTCGACTCGATCGGGCCGTTAGCGCGCAATGTGCGCGACTGCGCCCTGTTGCTGGATGTCTTGGCCGGGCCTGACCCACGCGACCCCACGACGCTGGGGCAGCCGCTCGAACAGTTCGCCAGGGATCCGCGCACCATCAAAGGGATGCAACTGGCATTGCCTGATGTGAATCAGTTGCCTGACTTTATGGATCCTGATGTCACCAAGTCTTGGCAAAACGCCGCCCGCGTCTTCGAATCGCTGGGCGCAACGATTGTGCCGGTGCGCTTGCCGGCATGGTTTTTCAATCTGTCCTTGAACGCCGGACGCATCATTGCGTCTGAGGCTTACGCCTTGCATCGCGCCTACGTCAACGACGCTTCGGCGCCGCTGGGCTCCGCGGTGCGCCAGCGCATACAGGCCGCCGAGGCGCTTGAACCCGGGGCCTATGCACAAGAGCTTAGGACCATGCGGGAGTTGCGTCAGGCGTTTGCCGATTGGTTCGAACCCTATGATGCGCTGCTGCTGCCCAGCGTTGCGATCCCCGCGCTGCCGGTCGCCGAGATCGATGAGGCTTCACCGATTCCCGCCTACATGACGCGTCCGGCAAACTATCTCGGCTTGTGTGGCTTGTCTCAACCATCGGGTTTGGTCAGAGGCTTGCCAGTGAGCCTGCAAATCATCGGCAAGCCATTTGCTGAACGTACGGTATTGTCGCTGGGGCAAGCGTTTGAATCAGCGACCGATTTTCATCGCAGCCACCCAGACCTGTCGGCGCTGGGGCTTGACTGATCGCCCAAGCCCCTTGGGTTGACAGACGCGCGGCTCGAGCTGGCTGGTGCGGCTGGTGCGGCTGGTGGCCGCAAGCCTGTCCAAGGCGCGGGCGAGCCGAATCGGGTCGGCTATATTGCAACACCGAGTCCGGGGGCCAGCCTGGGCGCGGACAGTGCACCGCTTGCCTCTTTCAGGAGACCCACCAGTGGCCCAAATCGGATTCAGGATCCTTCCCCGCAGGCCGACCAACCCTGCGCTGGTGGCTTTGTTCAAGGGGCTGCCAGCGTCGATCATCAGCGACAACCTCAGCCGCCTGACCGGCACTTACGGCCTGAGCCCGCGGCACCGGCCGGGCACGACGCTGCTCGGGCCAGCTCTGACGGTGCGCGTGCGCAGCGGCGACAACCTGATGATCCACAAGGCCTTGCAGCTCGGCCAGCCGGGAGACGTGCTGGTGGTCGACGGCGGCGGCTGCATCGACCAGGCGCTGATCGGCGAGATCATGAAGAACCTCGCCCGCAAACGCGGTTTCGCGGGCGTGGTGATCGACGGGGCAATCCGCGACAGCGCCGCGTTCCGCGACGACGGCTTCCCCTGCTATGCGCGCGGCGTGTGTCACCGTGGCCCTTATAAGGATGGACCGGGCGAGATCAACGTGCCGGTCAGTATCTCGGGCATGGTCGTGAACCCGGGCGACATCGTGGTCGGCGACGACGATGGCGTCGTCTTCATCGCGCCGGAAGAGGCCGAGGCGGTGGCTGCTGCGTCGCACCGCAAGCTCGCCGACGAAGCCGTAACGCTGGAGGCGATCGAGCGTGGCGCCTACGACGACCGCTGGATCGACGCGACGCTGCTGCACAAAGGGCTTGCGCAGCGATGAGCGCCGTCACCGCCCGAGTGGTCCGCTTCAACAGCTTCATCAACCCGGTGTTCGACGAGCGCCTGCACTCAGAAGCCGGGATCGAACTGCAGGTGCATCCGATGCCGGTGTCGCAGGCCCTGGCCAACGCGGCGCTGCAGGGGGTGCACGCCTACCATGTGTCAGCGGCCAAGGACGAACAGCCGCCGTTCGCCTTCGTCACCCCGGCGCTGATCGCCGCCTGTCCCGATCTGCTGTGCGCGTCCTCGGCCGGTGCGGGATACGACCCGATCGATGTTGCGGCCTGCACGCGCGCCGGCATCGCCGTCGTCAACCAGACCGGCGGCAACGCGGTGTCGGTGGCCGAGCACACGCTAGGGCTGATCCTGTCCGTCGCGCACCGTATTGCCGAAAGCGACCGGCTGCTGCGCCGCGACCGAGGTTTCTCGCGCGAGGATCTCACCGGCCGCGAAATCGCTGGCAAGACGATCGGGCTGGTCGGCATCGGCAACATCGGCCGCCGGGTTGCCGCACTCGCCCATGCCTTCGGCATGCAGGTGCTGGCTGTCGACCCGCTCTTGAGCAGCGACGAGATCCGCCTGCGCGGCGCCGAGCCCGCCGAGTTCGACGAGATCCTCGAGCGGTCGGATTTCGTGTCGCTGCACTGTCCGCGCGACGACACGACCCGCGGCATGATGGACGCAGCAGCGTTCGCACGCATGAAGCCTGGTGCGGTCTTCATCAACACCGCGCGCGGCGGCATCCACGACGAGACAGGGCTGCTGCAGGCGATCCGGTCGGGCCGCGTGGCCGGCGCCGGACTGGACGTCTGGGACCGCGAGCCACCGCCGCTGGACCACCCCTTGCTGGCCTGTGACACGGTGGTCGCGACTTATCACACCGCCGGCGTCACGCACGAAGCGCGGCGCAACATGGCAAGCATTTCGGCCGACCAGATCGTGCGGCTGCTGCACGGCGAGCGGCCGCCGCGGCTCGTCAACCCTGAGGTTTGGCCGGCCTATGCCAGGCGCTTCGAGGCGATCCTGAAGCGGCCGGTACAGCATCCTTGATCGAATCAACGAGGAGACAAGACATGAGACGAAACATCGTCAAGGCACTCGCGATGACAGCCGCCGCTGTCGTCGCAGGACTGGTGCCTGTCGCGGCCCAAGCCCAGGGCAGCTATCCGGATCGGCCGATCAAGATGATCGTCGCCTACTCCGCCGCCGGCGCGACCGACGTGATGGCGCGCGCGATGGTGCCGTTCATCGAGAAGTACCTCGGGGGCGGCGCCAAGATCACGGTCGAGAACAAGACCGGCGCGGGCGGCGCGATCGGCTTCGGGATGCTGGCTGCGGCCCCACCCGATGGCTACACGATAGGCTTCATCAACACGCCCAACGTGCTGACGATCCCAATCGAGCGCAAGACGCCGTTCACCTGGGAAAGCTTTGATCTGATCGGCAACGTCGTCGACGACCCAGGCAATTTTTCAGTCCACACCGACAGCTCTATCCGCACGCTCGACCAGCTCGCGGCCTACGCGAAATCCCGGCCCGGCCAGGTCACGGTCGGCACCACCGGCGTCGGCTCGGACGACCATCTCGCGATGCTGTACTTCGAGCGTATCGCCCGCGTGAAGATGAATCACATCCCGTTCAAGGGCGCTGCCGACGTGCGTGCAGCGACGCTGGGCAAGCAAATCGACGTCGCGGCGGTCAACATCGGCGAGGCACTGCAGGCGATCAAGGGCGGGTCGCCCTTTCGCAACCTGGGCCAGATGAGCGTCAAGCGCACCGACCTCGCGTCCGACTTGCCGACCTTCAAGGAGCAGGGCTACGACATCGAGATGTCCTCGCTGCGCGGCGTCGCTGCGCCCAAGGGCCTGCCGGCCGACGTGCGCGAGAAACTGGTCAAAGCGATCGCGCAGACCGCCAGCGACCCGGAGTTCCTGAAGGTCAATGCCGGGCTGTTCACGCAGATGCGCTACCTGGACCCTGATCAGTACCGCACGGTGATGCGCGACACCGAGGCTGGATTTCGCAAGCTCTGGGGCGAGATGCCCTGGGGCGACAAGTAGTCGCGCACTCCGCTCGCCTTGCAAGTTAGGCTACGATTTGGCACGATCAACGCCCGCCGGTCAGCGGCAACAGCTCGCCTGTCATGTACGCCGCTTCACCTGAGCGCCACCAGACGATGGCTTCGGCGCATTTGACCGGCGTTCCGATGCGGGCCATCGGCACCATCGCGATGGCTTTCTGCAAGCGGTCGGCCGCGATGGCCACGGCGTGAATCCCGGTGTCGATCAAGCCATCCAGGCGCTGCGCCTCAGGCCTGTGAATCAGCATCGAAAACATCATGAGTGAAAACACGATTGGCATCGACCTAGGCGGCACCAAGATGCTGCTCTATTGCCAGGGAATCCACCAGCGGATTGAGACCGGATCGACGTTCACGCCGAACGATCTCTTGCATCACCTCAAGAAATTTGTCGCATCGAATCGGCTGTCGCCTAAGCGCATCGGCATCGCTGTTCCGGGCCTGGTCGACGCTGAGGGTGCGGTGCTTGGCTCTGATGTCTTGCCGCTGTTTTCAGGCTGGAAGCCAAAGCTCGACATGGCCGCGCTGAATGTCAAGTGGTCTGTGCTCAACGATGTCAAGGCGGCTTTGCTCGAAGAGATGCAGGATGCCCCGCCGGGATTGACGGGTGGTGTGGTGATGGTCGGCACGGCGATTGGCGCGGGGCTGATGGTTGACGGCAAACCACTGCTGGGTGCGAGTGGCTGGGCCGGCGAACTCGGCTACTTTCCCATCATGGTCGGCGATCGGGTCGAGAGACTGGACAACCTGGCGGGAGGACATGCAATCGCTGCCTTTTGCGCGGTCTCGCCTGGCTTGTTGGCCGAACAGGCAAACAACGGGGATCTTGCGACGCTGCAAGCCATCGCGTCTGGGGGGCGGGCGCTGGGTTTGGGGCTGGCTGCATTGATCAACCTGTTGAACCCTTCGCGTCTGGCCTTGGGTGGCGGGACTGTCGAGCTACCCGGCTACTGGGAGCAGGCGCTTTGTAGCGCTGAGAAGTACTCAATTCCTGAACTCTGGCGGGACTGCCGAATCTCCAAAGTTCGTGAAGGCGCGTTCGTCGTGGCCAAAGGGGCGATCCGGTCAGTGCTGCAAGCAGACTGACGCTTTCAAGCGCTCCGGTGGCGCCGTCTACACTGAACAGCTTATCGCGGACACCAAGCACGGTGTCAAGCGCTTGCACAAGCCTTGCCCGAGGGCCGGTGTTTGATGTCACTGTCCCTTTGCACGCTGCATCGAGCATTCCCTATGGCAATGAGCGTTGAAACTTTGACCGCTTTGGACGACAGCTTGGCGCAGGCCATGGACTCGCTGCTGCTTGCTGCCCGCGCGGCGCGCGAACGGGCTTACGCGCCTTACTCGAATTTCGCAGTTGGCGCTGCGCTGCTCGACGAGCAGGGTCGGGTTCACGCCGGCTGCAATGTCGAGAACGCTGCTTATCCGCAAGGCCAATGCGCCGAGGCCTCGGCGATCGCGCACCTGGTGCTGGCTGGCGGCACCCGCATCGTGGCTGCGGTGGTGGTCGGCGTGGCCGACGACCCTGTCACGCCCTGCGGTGGCTGCCGCCAGCGCTTGCGCGAATTCGCTTCAGACGACGCACCGGTCTGGGCCGCCGACCTGCAGACCGTGCGGGCCCGCTACACCGTCGGGCAATTGCTGCCGGCCAGCTTTGGTCCCGGCCACCTGAAGCTTGCTGTGAAGCCATGAACCACGCCGCACTGCAAACCGCGATCGAACACAGCGTCGCCCGCATTCATGCTTTGGCGCCGGGCCGCACGCCGAAGCTGGCGCTGGTGCTGGGATCGGGCTGGGACGCCGTCGCCGACCTGGTCGAGGACGCGGTCGACATCGAGTACGCCGAGTTGCCGGCTTTTCCCGTGCTAGGCGTGGCCGGCCATGCCGGCAGCCTGCGGCTGGGCCGCATCGGCCTTGGCGCGCAGGCGCGTGAGGTCGCGCTGCTGCGCGGCCGCCAGCACGCTTACGAGAGCGGCGACGCTGCTGGCATGAAAGGGGCGATCCGCAGCCTGGCCGCGCTGGGCTGCACCGCCCTGCTGCTGACCAATGCCGCCGGTAGCTTGGCCGCCGAGATGGCGCCGGGCTCGCTGATGCTGATCAGCGACCACCTCAACATTGTGCAGCGCACGCCGCTGCACGGCGAGCCCGGTGCCGGCCGCTTCATCGACATGGTCGGCGCCTACGACCCGGCGCTGCGCGAGCAGGCTGCCGCCGCGGCGGCGCAGGCCGGCGTCGTGCTGCACCAGGGCGTTTACGCCTGGGTGCTCGGCCCGCAGTTCGAGACCCCGGCGGAGATCCGCATGCTGCGGCTGCTGGGCGCCCAGGCCGTGGGCATGAGCACCGTGCCCGAGACCATCCTGGCGCGCCATGCCGGCCTGCGGGTGCTGGGCCTGTCTCTGCTGACGAACATGGGCGCAGGCCTGTCGACCGAAACCCTGAGCCATGCCCACACGCTGCACACCGCGCAGGCCAGCGCAGCGACCGCTGCGCGGCTGCTCGCGGCGATCGTGCCGGCGCTGCAGCTGTGATGCCGGCGCCCAGCTAGCCGAAGTCAAAAGCCCAAGGACAATCGACCCGATGAGCCAACCGAACAAGACCCTGGCCGACGCGCGCATCGCGCTGGCCTGTCTGGACCTGACCAGCTTGAACGACGCCGACCAAGCGGCCGACATCGATGCGCTGTGCCTGCGGGCGGTGGGCGCCGATCCGGCCCGAGGTGCGGTCCCGGCAGTCTGCGTCTGGCCCCGCTTCGTCGCCCAGGCACGTGCGCGTCTGCCGGCCGGCATCGCGGTGGCCGCAGTGGCCAACTTTCCCGATGGCAGCAGCGACATCGCGCGTGCTTTGCGCGACAGCGCCGAGATCGTGCAGGCCGGCGGCCAGGAGGTCGATGTCGTGATCGCCTACCGCGACCTGGACGCGGCGCCCGCGTTGCTGGCGTCGGTGCGCCGCGCCTGCGCAGGCCTGCGCCTCAAGGTGATTCTCGAGAGTGGCGAGCTGCAGGACCCGGCCTTGATCACCCGGGCCTGCCGCATCGCGCTCGACGCCGGCGCTGATTTCCTCAAGACCAGCACCGGCAAGACGGCCACCAGCGCGACGCCCGAGGCGGCACGGCTGATGCTGCAGGCCATCGCCAGCCATCCGCGCGGCGCCCAGGTCGGCTTCAAGGCCTCGGGCGGCATCCGCACAGTGACTGACGCTGGCGTCTACATCGCGCTGGTGCGCGAACTGCTGGGCGAGTCGGCGCTGACGGCGGCACGCTTTCGCATCGGCGCGAGCGGACTTCTCAACGACATCGAGGCCGTTCTTGCGGGCGGCAGCCGTCCTGCCGCGACGACTGCTTACTGAAAGCCCAGACCCATGCGCCTGCCCATCACCTTACTCACCTGCGTCGCCGCACTGCTGGCCGGCTGCGCCCTGCCGCCCGCGGCGGTCCCACCCGCGCTCGCCGCCACGGTCAAGGTCCAGATCCTGGCGATCAACGACTTCCATGGCAACCTCAAGCCGCCGTTGGACGGCATCCGCATCCAGGACCCGGCCAACCCGGGCAAGCGCATCAACATCGATGCTGGTGGTGCCGAATACCTGGCGACCCAGGTCGCGCTGCTGCGCGCCAGGAATGCCAACCATGTCTTTGTCGCTGCGGGTGACCTGATCGGCGCGAGCCCGCTGCTCAGCGCGCTGTTCCACGATGAGCCGACTGTCGAGGCGCTGAGCCTGATGGGGCTGGAAGCCAGCGCGGTGGGCAACCATGAGTTCGACAAGGGCGCGACCGAGCTGCTGCGCATGCAGCGCGGCGGCTGCAACCCGGCCGACGGCTGCAAGGGGCCGAAGCCATTCAAGGGCGCGGGCTATCAGTACCTCGCGGCCAGCACGGTCGTCGAGGCGACCGGCCAGACGCTGTTCCCGGCCTACCACGTCAAGACTTTCGAGGGCATTCCGGTGGCTTTCATCGGGCTGACGCTCAAAGGCACACCGAACATCGTGGTGCCGGCCGGTGTAGCGGGTCTGCGCTTCGATGACGAGGCCCAGACCGTCAACCGCCTGGTGCCCGGGCTGCGCGCCCAAGGCATCGAGGCCATCGTCGTGCTGATCCACGAAGGCGGCGTCCCGGTCGGCGACTACAACGAATGCCCGGGCATCAGCGGGCCTATCGTCGACATCGTCAAAAAGCTCGACAAAGCCGTCGACCTGGTGATCAGCGGCCACACCCACCGGGCCTACAACTGCCGCATCGACGGCCGGCTCGTCACCAGCGGCGACAAGTACGGCACCATCGTCACTGCGATCGACCTGGTGCTCGACCGCCAGACCCGCGATGTGGTCAGCGCGCAGGCCGAGAACCACATTGTTCGCAACGCCACGCTGGCCAAGGCGCCCGAGCAGACCGCGCTGATCGCGCAGTACGAGCGGCTCGCCGGACCCTTGACCCAGCGCGTGGTTGGCCGCATCGCCGCGGCGCTGCCACGCGACAGCAACCCGGCCGGTGAGACAGCGCTGGGCCAGGTGGTGGCCGACGCGCAGCTCGCCGCCACGCGCGATGCCGGCGCGCAGATCGCGTTGATGAACCCGGGCGGCATCCGCGCTTCGCTCGCGCTGCCGGCTGACGGGCTGGTGCGCTACGAAGACCTGTTCTCGGTCCAGCCTTTCTACAACAACCTGGTGACGATGACGCTGAGCGGCGCGCAGATCCTGCAACTGCTCGAGCAGCAGTGGGTCGGCCAGGTTTCGGCGCGCCTGATGCAGGTCTCGCGCGGCTTTGGCTACACCTGGGACGCTGCGCGACCGCTGGGCCAGCGGGTCGTGCCGGGCAGCGTGACGCTGGACCGCAAGGCGCTCGACCCTGCAGCGCGCTACCGCGTCACCGTCAACGCCTTCATGGCCGACGGCGGCGACAGTTTTACGGCGCTCAAGGTCGGCACCGACAGGCGCACCGGCATGATGGATGTCGACGCGCTCGAGCGCTACGTGCAAGCGAACCCGACGCTGGCCCCTGGCAAGCTCGACCGCATCGCGCGTTTGAACTGAGTCCCGTGTTCGCGCAGTCGCTGATCCGGGTCAAGCGTGACGGCGGCACGCTGAGCCGGGCGCAGATCCAGTCCTTTGTGCTGGGCTTGGTCGACGAGACCTGGAGCGAGGGCCAGGTCGCGGCGATGGCGATGGCGATCCTGCTCAAGGGCATGACGCGCGGCGAGTGCGTCGCCCTGACACAGGCGATGACGCATTCGGGCCAGCTGCTGAGCTGGGCCGATGCCGGGCTGGCCGGGCCGGTGCTCGACAAGCACTCGACCGGCGGCGTCGGCGACAAGGTCAGCCTGTTGCTCGCACCGATCGTCGCGGCCTGCGGCGGCGTGGTGCCTATGGTCTCGGGCCGGGCTTTGAGCCACACCGGTGGCACGCTCGACAAACTGCAAGCGCTGCCTGGTTATGCGGTCGCGCCGCCGCGCGAGCAGTTGCTGCGCGTGCTGCGCGAGGCCGGCTGCGCGATCTTCGGCGCCAGTGCCGATTTGGCACCTGCAGACCGGCGGCTGTACGCGATCCGCGACGTCACCGCGACGGTCGAATCGGTGCCGCTGATCACCGCCAGCATCCTGAGCAAGAAGCTCGCCGCCGGCTTGCAAGCTCTGGTGCTCGACGTCAAGCTTGGCAACGGCGCGTTCATGCATCGCCTGGATGACGCCCGCACGCTGGCGCGCAGCCTGGTCGAGGTGGCCGGCGCGGCAGGTCTGCCTTGCCGTGCGCTGATCACCGACATGGACCAGGTGCTGGGCCGCACCGCGGGCAATGCGCTCGAAGTGGCCGAGAGCCTGAATTTCCTGACCGGCAGCTTGCGCGAGCCGCGTCTGCTGGCGCTGACGCTGGCGTTGTCGGCCCAGTTGCTGCAGCTCGGCGGCTTGGCGCCCACGCTGGCCGCTGGCCAAGCGCTGGCCGAAGCCGCGCTGAACAGCGGCCGCGCCGCCGAATGCTTTGCGCGCATGGTGGCCGGGCTGGGCGGTCCGGCCGATGTGTTGACCGATGCGCGGCTGCCGGCGGCGCCGGTGCAGGTCGACTTGGTCGCGCCGCGTGACGGCGTGCTTGCGTCGATGGATGCGCGAGCGCTCGGGCTGGTGGTCGTCGAGCTGGGTGGCGGGCGCAGGCGCGCTGGCGACACGGTCGACCCGCGCGTGGGCTTGTCTGATATCCAGCCGCTGGGCAGCTTGTTGCGCGCCGGCGACCCGCTGCTGCGGGTGCATGCGGCCAGTGCGGCCCAGGCCCAGGCGGCCTGCCAGAGCCTGCTCGCTTCGATCACGTTGGCCGATGACGCGGCGCCTGTCGGCCCGGTCGTCATCGAGACGCTGATCCCAGCACCATGAACCCAAACACCATGACCGACGCTTCAGACGCCGCCGGCACTGTCCTGCGCCCGGTGGTCAAGGTCTGCGCCATCAGCAGCGCCGAGGAAGGCCGTGTCGCCGTGGCCGCCGGTGCCCAGGCACTGGGCCTGGTGCCGGCGATGCCCGGCAGGCCCGGGGTGATCTCCGAGGGTTTGATCGCCGAGATCCTCGACCGGGTGCGCAAGTCAACCCAGACCTTCTTGTTGACCCGTCAGCAGACGGCGGCCGACATCACGCGCCAACACCGGCGCTGCCCCAGCACCACCTTGCAGCTGGTCGACCGGCTGCCGTTCAAGGAGCTTGAGCAGCTGCGGCTGACCTTGCCGCGCGTTGCGCTGGTGCAAGTGGTCCGGGTGGTCGATGACGCCAGCCTCGACGAGGCGGTCGCGGTGGCGCCGCTGGTCGACGCGATCTTGCTCGACTTGGGCAACCTCAAGCCAGCGCTCAGGCCTGGCGCGGGCCGCAGCCATGACTGGACGCTGAGCCGCCGTATCCGCGACGCGGTCGCGGCGCTAGGCAAGCCGGTCTACCTGTCAGGCGGTCTGAGCGCGGGCACCGTGGCGGCGGCGATCGCTGCGGTGCAGCCGTTCGGGCTGGACCTGGGCGGCAGCGTTCGCACCGCCGGCCGGCTCGACGCGGTCAAGCTGGCGGCGTTCTTCGCGGTGCTGCCGGCCATCTGACAGCGCCAGGCCGCGGCGGCCAGCCTTGGCCGACCCCGAGCCACAATCCCGCCCAAACTGCCGATGGAGAGATCATCATGGACCGACGCCAATTCCAGACCCGCGCCATCGCTTTGCTGGGTGCTGCTGCCTTGCCCGCGGCCTTGCAGGCCCAGTCGCGGCCCGCCGGGCCCGGCGGTTTCCCCAGCAAGACGATCAAGCTGATCGTGCCTTACCCGGCCGGCGGCATCGTCGACGTGGTGCTGCGTGCCGTGGTCGACCCTTTGTCGGCCGAACTGCCGCAGCGCATGCTGGTCGAGAACCGCACCGGGGCCGACGGCCGTATCGGCTTGACGGCAGTGGCGCAGTCGCCGGCCGACGGCTACACCTTGCTCGCGGCAACGCCCCTCGTGTCGGTGGGCGAGCACCTGATGGCCGACATGGCCGGCCGCAGCAAGGACTTTGCCGGTGTCTGCGCGATCGCGGCGCCGCCGTCGGTGTTTGTCGCCTGGAGCGGGCTGTCGGTCAAGACGATGAAGGAGCTGATCGCGCTGGCCAGCAGCAAGCCGGGCGAGCTCAACGTGCCCAATCCGGGCACCGGCAGCTCGCACCACCTGGGCCAGGAAATGCTGTTCGAGCGCACCGGCATCAAGGTCGCCAACATCAACTACCGTGGCCAGCCGCCGGCGCTGATCGACATGGCCGAAGGCCGGCTTCACTTCGGCATGATCTCGCAAAGCCTGGCGCTGCCGCTGATACAGGCCGGCAAGCTGCGGGCGCTGGCGGCCAACACCGTCAAGCGCACGCGCTCGCTGCCCGATGTGCCCACCATTGCCGAAGCCGGTTTCCCGGACGTGTTGGTGCAATCCTGGTACGGCGTGGCCGCGCCGGCCCGGACACCCGCGCCGGTGCTGGCCTACCTGGGCGAGCAGTTCCTGCAGACCCTGGCCCAAGCCGACACCCGCGCCAGGCTGGAGGCCATCGACGCCGAGGTCCTGGCGCTAGGCGGCGCCGCGTTCGATGCACTGATCGCCAGCGAGACCCTGCGCTGGGGCGCGTTGATCCGCAAGCGCGGCATCAAGATGGGTTGACGGCCCGGCGCCTGAACAGGCCGCCTGGCAAATCAGCACAATGCGTCGCTTTACCGTCTACCTTGCCACCATGACCGACACCCAAGCCCCTGCCACGCCGGCGCCAACGCTGGACCTGCTGATCATCGGCGCCGGTTTTGCCGGTCTGTACTTGCTGCACCGCGCTCGCCGACTGGGCCTGCAGGCCCGAGTGATCGAAGCTGCGGCTGGCGTGGGCGGCACCTGGTATCACAACCGCTACCCTGGCGCGCGGGTCGACATCCAGAGCCTGGAATACTCTTTCGGCTTCGATGAAGCGCTGCAGCAGGACTGGCACTGGAGCGAGCGCTACGCGGCGCAGGCCGAGTTGCTGCGTTATGCCAACCACGTGGCCGACCGTTTTGGGCTGCGCGACGGCATCCAGTTCAACACCCGCGTGGCGGGCGCGCAATTCGACGAGACCGCGCATGGTTGGCAGGCCTGGTCAGACAGCGGCGAGCGTTGGTCGGCGCGCTTCCTGTTGCTCGCTGCAGGGCCGTTGTCAACGCCCAACCAGCCCGATTTTGCTGGCCTGGCCGACTTCAAGGGCCGGGTTCTGCACACCGCAGGCTGGCCCGAGCAGCCGGTGGATTTCACTGGCCATCGCGTCGGCGTGATCGGCACCGGCTCATCGGGCGTGCAGTCCATTCCGGTGATCGCCGAGCAGGCGGCCGCGCTCACCGTGTTCCAGCGCACAGCCACTTATGCGGTGCCGGCGCACAACGGCCCGCTCGACCCTGAGCTCGAAGCTGCCGTCAAGGCCGACTACCCGGGTTTTCGCGAACGCAACCGCAAGATGATTGGCGGTTTTGGCTCGATGCAGCCGCCCAATATGTTCCCGGCGATGTCGGTGTCGGCCGAGGAGCGTGAGGCGCTGTTCGAGGCACGCTGGCGCCGCGGTGGCTTTGGCTTGCTGGGCGCTTTCAACGACCTGATCGTCAACCCGCAGGCCAACGAGCTGGCGGGCGACTTTGTGCGGCGCAAGATCCGCCAAACCGTGCACGATCCAGCCACGGCCGAGGCGCTGTGCCCGAGCCACCCGATCGGTTGCAAGCGGCTGTGCGTGGACACCGGCTACTACGCCACCTTCAACCGGCCCAATGTGCAGCTGGTCGATCTGCAGAAAGCGCCGATCGAGCACTTCACGCCGCAGGGGCTGGTCGCGGGCGGCGAGGAGCACCGCTTCGACACGCTGGTGTTGGCCACAGGCTTCGATGCGATGACCGGCACCGTGCTGCGGATGGATTTGCGCGGACGCGGCGGTGTGCGCATCCAGGACAAGTGGCGTGCCGGGCCGCTGAACTACCTGGGCATGGCGGTGGCCGGCTTCCCCAACCTGTTCAACATGGTGGGGCCGGGCAGCACCTCGGCCTTCACCAACGTGATCGTCGCCATCGAGCACCAGGTCAATTGGATCACCGACTGCATCGCCGATCTGCGGTCGCGAGGCCTGCACACCATCGAGGCCACGGCCGAGGCCGAGCAAGCCTACGTGGCCCATGTCAACACGGTGGCGGCGCGCACCATTTACCTGAACTGCAACTCCTGGTACCTGGGCGCCAACATCGCCGGCAAGCCACGGATCTTCATGCCGCTGTTCGGTTTTCCGGCCTATGTGGACAAGTGCGCCGAAGTGGTGCGCCAGGGTTACGAGGGCTTCGCGCTGGCTTGAAAGCCTTGGTGGCGTTTGCCTGCAAGCTGCCCTAGACGGCTGCTCGCAAGCTTTGCGGCGGCGACTTGGCCTGTACCTCAGGAATTGGCTGTGCCCGATACTTGCGCTGCATCGTCGGCCGCCAGGTGGTCGACCGCGCGCCGCAAGCCGTCGCGCCCGAACGCGATGCCTTGCACCAGCATCGCGGCTTCCAGCGCGCCCAAGCAGCCCAGGATGGTGGCCGGATTGCTGTCGCCGAGGTGGCCGATGCGGAATGCCTTGCCCGTCAGCGGGCCCAGCCCGCCAGCGATCGCCACGCCGAAGCGGTCGCGAGCCACCGCGCGCAGAGCGTCGATGTCGACGCCTTCGGGCACGGTGATGGTCGTCACCGACACCGACCGGCTGGCCGGGTCGCGGGCGAAGAAGCCGAGTGCACCAGCCTCGGCCCAGCCTGCGACGGCCGCCTGCACCGCGCCGGCCAGACGCCGATGCCTGGCGTACAGCGCAGCTTCGCCTTCCAACGCGATCAGCCCGAAGGCGGCTTCGAGCCCGAACAACAGGTTCTGCGGTGGCGTGCCGCAGAACTTGCGGTAGTTCAGCGGGCTGCGGCGCAGCCGCCAGTCCCAGTAAAAGCGGGGCGCTGGGTTGCGTTCGGCCTGTTGCCAGGCCAGCGCGTCGACCGCGACAAAGCCCACGCCGGGCGGCGTCATCAAGCCTTTTTGCGATGCGCCCAGCACCACGTTGGCCGGCAGCGCGTCCATGTCGATCGGCGTGCAGCCCAGTGAGGCCACCGCGTCGACCACCAGCAATGCCGGGTGGCCGGTGGCCGTCATTGCGCTGCGGATCGCCCGCAGGTCGCTGGTGATGCCGCTGGAGGTGTCGGTGTGGACCACGAACACCGCGACGATCTGTTGCCCGGCATCGTCGCGCAGCGCCTGCGCCAGCGCTGCGGTATCGATTGCCCAGCCGGGCAGCCAGGGCGTGCGGACCACCCTGCGGCCCAGCGCCTCGGTCTGCACCGCCCAGGACTCGGAGAAATGCCCGGTGCCCGGGATCAGCACCGCGCCGCCTGGCGGCACCAGGTTCTCGACCACCGCCTCCCAGGCGCCATGGCCGTTGGTGGCATAGAAGAAGACCTCGGCGCCGTCGCTGTGCAGCAATCGGCGCAGGCCGGACTCACAGGCTGCGATCGTGTCGTCCAACCGCGGGTCGCCCATGTCCATGGGCTGGCGCGCCATCGCATGCAGCACCTCGTCGGGCACCGGCGTCGGGCCTGGCGACTGCAGCAAGCGGCGGCCTGGGATTCTGGGGCTGAGAGGGTTGGCAGGCATGATGGACTGGGCAGCGGCGCAGCAAGGCGCGGAACGCTGATGCTAAGGCTCAAACCAAAGCGGCCCGCCAAAGCGCCTCTCCAGGGTCGACCCCGGCACAGCCCATGCTGGCGCGCGCTAGACTGGGTCCCGACCCGCGGCAGTGCCGCGGGCCCAAGCGCTCGTGCGATCCCGGCAGACTGTCAGCCGGGATCGGCGGGCTTGCCAAACCTGTTCGAGAAAAGGCTGGACATGATGGACGCTCAAGCGCTGAAGTTGCTGCAATGGCTGGCCGACGTGGAGGCCATCAAGCAGCTCAAGCACCGTTACTGCGCGCACTGCGACGCGGATTACGACGCCGATCGACTGGCCGAACTGTTCACCGAAGACGCCGTCTGGGATGGCGGCGTGATGGGTTTTCACGACGGGCGCGAAGCGATCCGCCGCTTTTTTCTCGGCTCGTCGGCCCGGGTGTCCTTCGCGATGCACATGGTCGCCAACCCGGTGATCGAGGTCGATGGCGATCGCGCCACCGGCCAGTGGTACCTCTGGCAGCCGATGGTCTACGCCTTGCCGGGCGGCGATCAGGCGCATTGGTTGTCGGCGCGCTACGACGACCGCTACCGGCGCTGCGCCGATGGCTGGAAGTTCGAGCATGTGGCGATCACGATCAAGTTCCTGACACCGTACGAGCAGGGTTTTGCCAAGGTCCGCATCGCCGATGTCCACGGCGCCAAGACAAGACCCAGTCCGTAGCTCAGCGCCGGCGCGCCGATCGCCGCGCAGCGGCCAGCACCAGAGGCTGGTACCACGACCCAAGCAGGCGCAGCAACTTGTCGGCCAGCTTGGCGTCGCGGCCGACCAGCACCCGGCGCTGGTTGCGCTCGACCGCGCGCAGGATCTGCAGCGCGGCCGACTCGGCCGAGGTGGCGTTGAGCAGTTGGTCAAAGTGGGCGCGGGACTTCTCGTTGTCACGCCCCGTGATCAGCGCCACGCTGGGGTCCATCCTGGCCTGGCGGGCGATCTGGGTGCGAATGCCACCTGGGTGCACGCAGGTGGCGCTGACGGGTGCTTTGACCAGTTCGAGCTCCATGCGCAAGGCCTCGGTGTAGCCGCGCACCGCGAACTTCGAGGCGTTGTAGCAGCCGTTCAAAGGCAGCGACATCAGGCCGAACAGGCTCGACAGGTTGATCACATGGCCGTCCCCTGACGCCCGCAAGTGGGGCAGGAAGGCTTGCGTGCCCCAGACCACGCCCCAGAAGTTGATCGACATCAGCCACTCGAAGTCTTCGCGCTTCACATGTTCGAGCGTGGTCGACAGCGCCACGCCCGCGTTGTTGAAGATCAGGTGGATTTGGCCGTGCGCTGCGGCCGCCTGGTCGGCCCAGGCGTAGACCGCTGCGCGGTCGGCGGTGTCGACCTGCGCGGTGCTGATGCGCAGGCCCGGGTTGCGCTGCTGCGCCAGCACCGCGCTGGCCGCCAGGCCGACCGGGTCGATGTCGGACAGCGCCAAATGGCAGCCGCGGCCGGCCAACTCAAGCGCCAGCGCCCGGCCTATACCCGATGCCGCACCGGTGATCGCGGCCACTTTGTCGTTGAAATTTTTCATATCGGGCAGAGCCTTCAAAGTCTTGGGAGATTGCGGCCCGACCCGCCGGGCGCTGGGTCAAGCGGCGAATCCGCGCACCGGCAGCGCCGGGCTGCGGCGAAGCCAGTTGTGCTCGGCGTATCGGGCTCGGCCATCGGTGGCATGCAAGGTGTAGGCTTGGCGCGACCTGGGCGAGCGGTTGGCCAGACTGTGGTGCGGCAGCATGCCGTGCAGGCATACCAGCGTTCCTGCCGCCACCTCCACCGGCAGCGCCTGGGTCGGCCAGGGCGTGGCGTCCAGCGGCTCCATGTGCAGGCGGTCGCCCTCGCGGACATAGCGCTCGCGCAGCGGCCCGTGGTGGCCGCCCGGCGCCACCCACAGGCAGCCGTTGTCGATGCTGGCGTCCTCGAGCGCAAACCAGAAACCCGTCACCGACCTGGGCGCCGTGTCGAAGAAGCTCGCGTCCTGGTGCCAGCCGACCTCGCCGCCGATGCCTGGCTGCTTGAAGATCAGCATCGACTGCCAGAGCTGAGGGTCGACCAGCCCGAGGTCGGCCGCCAGCTCAGCCATTGCCGGGGTGCGCGAAAACCGATCGAACAAAGGGTCCAGGTCGTGCAGTGCATGGCCGATCTTGTTGATCGACAGTGCTTTGGATTGACGCAGCCGGCCCGCTGTGTCGAAGGCCTCTTCCTCAAAAAAGCACTCGATGCCTTCGGCCGAGTCCAGGAACGCCGCATCGGCGCTGCGCCGCCCCTGGTCATTGGTCGAGAAGACGCTGCGGTGTGCCTCGGCGTCGAAAGCCTCGACGATTTGCCGGGCGCGCTCGCGCAGCGCGGCCAATTCATGCTCGGGCTTGAAGCCTGGCAATACGAGGTAGCCTTCGGCCTGGTATCGGTCTTGCTGCTGTGCGTTGAGCATCGAGCGATGATGCCATCCCGGCGTTTGTCAGCCGAAATCCGCAACCGATTGTTTTCACCAGAGGATAAGCATGTTGATCCGCAACGCCACCCTGCCAGACGGCCGCACCGGTGTGGACCTGTTGGTGCGCGACGGCCGCATCGCCGCGGTCGGCGAGCAGCTGTTCGCCCACCAGTCCCCACCGGCCGACGCCGAGCTCGTCGACGCCGAGGGCTGGCTGCTCAGCCCGCCGTTTGTCGACGCCCACTTTCACCTCGACTCGACGCTGAGCTACGGCCTGCCGCGGGTCAACGCCAGCGGCACGCTGCTCGAAGGCATCGCGCTGTGGGGCGAGCTCAAGCCTTTGCTGACGCAGGAGGCGCTGGTCGAGCGCGCGATGCAGTACTGCGACTGGGCGGTGGCCAAGGGCTTGCTGGCGATCCGCAGCCATGTCGACATCTGCGACGATCGCCTGCTGGCGGTGCGGGCGCTGCTCGAGGTCAAGCAGCGGGTCGCACCCTACCTGGATCTGCAACTGGTGGCGTTCCCGCAGGACGGTCTGCTGCGCGCACCGGGCGCGCTGGCCCTGCTCAAGCGCGCGCTCGACCTCGGCGTCGACGTGGTCGGTGGCATCCCGCATTTCGAGCGCACTTCTGAACAAGGGGCCGAGAGCGTGCGCCTGCTGTGCGAACTGGCCGCCGAGCGTGGCCTGCCGGTCGACATGCACTGCGACGAGAGCGACGATCCGCTGTCGCGCCACATCGAGACCCTGGCCTTCCACGCCCGGCGGCTGGGGCTGGAGGGCCGCGTCACCGGCTCGCACCTGACCTCTATGCACTCGATGGACAACTACTACGTCTCGAAGCTGATCCCGCTGATCCGGGAGGCCGGCGTGCAGGTGGTGGCCAACCCGCTGATCAACATCACGCTGCAAGGCCGGCACGACAGCTACCCCAAGCGCCGCGGCATGACGCGCGTGCCCGAGTTGATGGCCGCCGGCGTCAACCTTGCCTTTGGCCACGACTGCGTGATGGATCCCTGGTACTCGCTAGGCTCGGGTGACATGCTGGAGGTGGCGCAGATGGGCCTGCACGTGGCGCAGATGACCAGCCAGGCCCAGATGCAGTCCTGCTTCGACGCGGTGACGGTCAACGCCGCCCGGGTGATGGGCCTGGTCGACTACGGCCTCACGCCGGGTTGCCAAGCCGACTTCGTGCTGTTGCAGGCGCGCTCGACAGTCGAGGCGCTGCGCCTGCGGCCGCCCCGACTGCGCGTGATCAGGCGAGGCAGGCTGCTGGCCAGCACGCCACCGGTGGTCGCCACGCTGGGCCTGGCCGGTCGGCCGGCCCAGGTCGACTGGACCTTGAGCCGGTGAACTATGCCGCAGCATTTGTCGAACTGCGGTGAGATCTGGCGGTCGCCAAACGATGAGCCGCAGACCGGATTCGTTAAAATGTTAGGAGCAGGGTTGTCCTGTGAACATATCAACTTATGAAACTTATCGGATCGCTGACCAGTCCTTACGTGCGCAAAGTGCGTGTCGTGATGGCGGAAAAAAAGCTCGACTACCAATTCGTGCTCGAAGACGTCTGGGGCAGTGACGAGATGCTCAAATTCAACCCGCTGGGCAAAGTGCCCTGCCTGTTGATGGAGGGTGGCGAAGCGGTTTTTGACTCGCGGGTGATCGTTGAGTATGTCGACACCTTGTCGCCTGTGGGCCGGTTGATCCCGGCGTCGGGCCGCGAGCGGGTCGAGGTCAGGACCTGGGAAGCATTGGCCGACGGCGTTTGCGATGCGCTGCTGCTGGCGCGGATGGAGGCGACCTGGGGCCCGCGCGAAGGCGCTCGCAGCCAGCCGTGGATAGACCGCCAGATGAGCCGCGTCACCAGTGCGCTCAAGGCCATGAGCTTGGGGCTGGGCGACAAGCCCTGGTGCAACGGCAACCACTTCACGCTTGCCGACGTGGCTGTGGGTTGCGCGCTGTCATACCTCGATTTTCGCTTCGGCCACATCGACTGGCGCGGTGACCACGCCAACTTGGCCAAGTTGGCCGAGAAGCTGGCGGCGCGGCCGAGCTTCGTCGACAGCGCACCGCCTGCCGCCTGATCGCCCCAAGGCCGGCCGAAGCCCGCCGCCCCCCGTGGGGATCAAGCAAAGCGGCAAAGCCACATTTGCTTGAGAGTCCCGCGCTCAGGCGCTCAGGCTTTCGCAGCCTGAAAGCTGTCGCTTCTGGCCAGCGGCCAGTAGCGGCTGAACACCTCCAGCGGCCAGTCGGCCTCTCCGCGCTCGGCGGCCAGCAGCGCGCCCGGAGCCACCGTGGCCAGTTGCTGGTCCAGTGAGCTCACTTCCTGGTTGCTGTCGCGCCGCATGATGTGGGCAGCGCTGATCTGGTCGGGGTGGCTCAGGCCTGCGGCCTGCACCAATTCCTGCAGCGCTTCCAGCGTCTGGCGGTGGAAATGGGTCACGCGTCGGGTTTTGTCAGGCACCACCAGCGCTTGCTGACGCAGCGGGTCCTGTGTCGCCACACCGGTCGGGCAGGCGTCGGTATGGCAGTGTTGGGCCTGGATGCAGCCGAGCGCGAACATGAAGCCGCGCGCCGAGTTGCACCAATCCGCGCCCAGCGCCATCGCGCGGGCGATGTCGAAGGCGCTGACGATCTTGCCGGCGCAGCCGATGCGGATGCGGCTGCGAAGGTTCAGCCCGACCAGCGTGTTGTGCACCAGGCGCAGGCCTTCCTGCATCGGTGAGCCGACATGGTCGCTGAACTCCAGCGGCGCGGCGCCGGTGCCCCCTTCGGCGCCATCGACGACGATGAAGTCCGGCAGCAGGTCGCTCTCGGCCATCGCCTTGGCCAGCGCAAACCATTCCCAAGGGTGGCCGATGCAGAGTTTGAAACCCACCGGTTTGCCGCCCGACAGCTTGCGCAGCCTGTCGAGGAACTGCAACATGCCCAGCGGCGTCGCGAAAGCGCTGTGAGCTGCCGGCGAGACACAGTCGACCCCCATCGGCACGCCGCGCGCCGAGGCGATCTCGATCGACACCTTGGGCCCGGGCAACACGCCGCCATGGCCGGGTTTGGCGCCCTGGCTGAGCTTGAGCTCGATCAGCTTGACCTGCGGGTCGCGGGCGTTGGCCTCGAACTTGGCCTCGCTGAAGCTGCCGTCATCGGCTCGGCAACCGAAGTAGCCCGAACCGATTTCCCAGACCAGGTCGCCGCCGTTCTGGCGGTGGTGAACGCTGATCGAACCCTCGCCGGTGTCGTGCATGAAGCCGCCGGCCTTGGCGCCGCCGTTGAGCGCCAGGATCGCGTTGGCGCTGAGCGCGCCGAAGCTCATCGCTGAGATGTTGAACAGGCTGGCCGAATAGGGCTGGCTGCAGCGGTCGCCGCCGATGCTGACGCGGAAATTGTGGCCGGCCAGCGTGCTGGGCTGCAGCGAGTGGTTGATCCACTCGTAGCCCGCCTGGCCCACGTCAAGTTGGGTGCCGAAGGGCCGCTTGTCGGATTCCCCCTTGCTGCGCTGGTAGACCAGCGAGCGCTGCTGGCGCGAAAACGGCACTGCCTCGCGGTCACTCTCCAGCAAATACTGCCGGATCTCAGGGCGGACCCATTCGAACAGGAAGCGGATATGGCCGATCACGGGATAGTTGCGCAGCAGCGCATGTCGGGTCTGGCGCAGGTCCCTGAGCCCGATCACCAGACCGGTGGCGCCGAGCAGCCCCAGCCAGAGGCCTTGGTGCAAAGTGAACCAGGACAACAGCCCAGCCAGCAAGGCCATGCTGGCCGTCAGCAAGGTCAGGTAGCGGATGGGGAAATGGCGGTCAAGCGCGATCAACCAGGTGGGCATGGCTATCCTTGTCTTGGCCTGCAATGCGCCGCCGGGAGGGCGGTGCCATCACGTCGAATCATGTAAACCAGTTTAAATTGGTATTACAACGCATTAGTGTCAGGCCTGAACGCTGGAGTAGAACCGCATTGTTCGTGCTGTTCGTCGGTAATTACCCTTAGTCCACGGTCTGACGATAGCGCAGCAGCGACAGCGCTGCGGCCGCCGCCAGGAACAGCGCCATCGGCCAGAGCTCTGGCCAGAGCTGCGTCAAACCATTGCCCTTGAGCAAAATGCCGCGAACGATGCGCAGGAAATGCGTCAGTGGCAGCACCTCGCCCAGCAACTGTGCCCATCGCGGCATGCCGCGGAACGGGAACATGAAGCCCGACAGCAGCAGCGAGGGCAGAAAGAAGAAGAACGTCATCTGCAAGGCCTGCAACTGGTTGCGCGCCAGCGTCGAAAACGTGAAACCCACGCCCAGGTTGGCGAGCATGAACACGCCGATCATCGCCAGCAGCAGCGCGAAACTTCCGTTCATCGGCACTTCGAACAGCAGCCAGGCTGCTGCCATGATCACCCCCAGTTGCAGATAGCCGATCAGCACATAGGGCAGTATCTTCCCCAGCATCACCTCAAGCGGACGCACCGGCGTGGCGAGAAGGTTTTCCATCGTGCCGCGCTCGCGCTCGCGGGTCATCGCCAGGCCGGTGAGCATCACCATCGTCATCGTCAGGATGGTGCCGATCAGCCCGGGCACGATGTTGTAGCGCGACAGCCCTTCGGGGTTGTAACGGCGGTGGATTCGAAGCTCGAACGCAGCTTCGCGCGGCTGCTGGCTGGCCAGCGGTCCGACCAGGTCGTGGGCCAGCGCCTGCTGCTGGATCTGCGCCAGTGCGGCGACGGCGTTGCCGCCTGCCGCCGGGTCGGTGGCATCCATCGCCACCAGCACCGCCGGGTGTTCGCCGCGCAGCACCCGCGTGCTGAAGTCGTTCGGCAGCACGATCATGAACTGGGCCTGGCCGCTCTCGAGCAGCGCGTCGGCGTCGCCCTCGTTGGCGCTGCGGTGCGTGAAGCGGAAGTAGCCGCTGTTGGCCAGCGCCGCGACCAGGCTGCGGCCCAGCGGCCCGATCTCTTGGGCCACCAGCACTGTGGGCAAGCCTTTGGGGTCGGTATTGATCGCGTAGCCGAACAGCACCAGTTGGATCACCGGAACGCCCACCGCCATCGCAAAGGTCAGCCGGTCGCGCAGCATCTGCTGCAGTTCCTTGATGAACACCGCGGCGGTGCGCCGCCACGACCAGCGTGCCTTGCCGGTCATGCGAAGTTGTCCTGGGCGTTGTCGACCAAGCGTACGAAAGCGTCCTCGAGGTCGGTTGCGCCCGCCGCAGCGACGATCTGGCTGGCCGTGCCCTCGGCCAACACCCTGCCAAAGGCGATGTAGCAGAGCTGGTCGCAGCGCAGCGCCTCGTCCATGTAGTGGGTCGACACCAGCACCGTGATGCCTTCGGCTGCCAGGCGGTGGATCTCGTCCCAGAAATCGCGTCTGGCCTTAGGGTCGACGCCTGCCGTGGGCTCGTCGAGCAGCAGCAGGCTCGGGCGGTGGATGAGGCAAGCGGCCAGCGCCAGCCGCTGCTTCCAACCCCCCGAGAGCTGGCCGGCGAGTTGGCGCTGGCGCGCTGTCAATCCCAGTCGCTCGAGCGCGCCATCGACCTCGGCTCGGCGCTTAGGCAATTCGAACAGCCTGGCGATGAAGTCCAGGTTCTCGCGGATCGACAGGTCCTCGTAGAGGCCGAAGCGCTGTGTCATGTAGCCGACCTGGCGCTTGATCGCCGCGGCTTCGCGAACGATGTCCAGCCCCAGGCAGGTGCCGCTGCCGCCGTCGGGTTTGAGCAGGCCGCAGAGCATTCGCAAGGTGGTGGTCTTGCCGCTGCCGTTGGGTCCGAGGAAGCCGCAGACCCGGCCTCGTTGGAGTTGCAGGTCGAGTTGGTCGACCACCGCCCGGCCGTCGTAGCGCTTGCTCAAACCGCGCACCGCGATGGCGGCCGACCCGTCGCCAGCGCTCATGGCGCTGCACGCCGTACGTCTAGCGGCTGACCCGGCTTGAGCCGCGCCGCATCAGCGCTCACCGGCCGGGCCTCGACCATGAAGACCAATCGGTCGCGCTGGGCCTGGGCATAGATTACTGGCGGTGTGTACTCGGCCTGGGTCGCGATCCGGCTGATGCGAGCGGCCAGCGGAGGGCCGCAGCCGTCGCATTGGATCGTCACGGGCTGACCCAGCGCCAGCGCGCCGAGCTGCTGTTCGTTGACGAAGAACCTGGCCTTGACCGCGCCGGCCGGCAGCAAGGCCAGCACGGGCGCGCCCGCTTGGACCCATTCGCCGACCCGGTAATAGGTGTCGCTGACCAGGGCCGTCACCGGCGCGCGCTGGGTCTTTTGCCCGAGTCGCCACCGGCTTTGCTGCAGCGCCTGAGCGGCGGCGCTGGCGGTCGCGCGGGCGGCTTCGCGCTCCGCGCGTCGGGCGGGCAGTTCGGCGACCCGCAGCGCGGCATCGAGTTCTGCGACTCGGGCTGCGCTTTGCGCTGCGGCGGCCTGCGCGTCCTCGAGCCGGGCCGGCGAGACAAAGCCCTGCTGAACCAGCTGTTGCTGGCGCGCCAACTCGCTGTGCGCCAGTGCTGCCTGGGCTTTGGCCTGCGCCAGCTGGGCTCGGATCACCGCGATCTCCTCGCTGCGGCGACCGCTGTCGGTGTTGCGGGCCTGGGCCTGGCTGGCAGCCAAGCGGTCGCTGGCTTCGGCCAGCGCGGCCTGCTCGGCGTCTGATTCGAGCGTGAACAGCGCCGCGCCAGTGGCGACTTGCTGGCCAGCCTGAACGGCCAACTCGGTCAGCGCGCCGGCCAAGGGCGAGGCGATCCGGACATAGTCGCCTTCGGCGTAGCCCGACCAAGCGGATTCGGGCGGTGCGTCGCAGGCGGCCAGCAGCATCAGTGCGCTGAGCGCGCCGCACGCTTGGGTGCGCAGGGTCATGGTCGGTCCTTTTAGGGCTGGCGCCTAGCGCTGTGGTGCTCGCGTCGGTTCAAGCTTGGCAGCTCGCTTCGAGCTGCGCATTGTTGGCGCGGCGCGGGCCGCGAAGGCATCGAAAACGCAGGCTGCAGGCGCCGAACACGGCTTATGTCGGGTCGGTTTGCGCCACCGCAAACCGGGGGGGCACTTCGGGGGTCACTTGGTCCCGACGCGTCGACGGCGGAGTCGTTCTGGCTATACTGCAGCAGCGCCGATTTGTTCCAGATTGCGGGCGCTTTAAAAATGCCGCTAAACGTGATGCCCTTCCCGGTGACCACGCTTCGCGGCGGCGCCGGGTTTTTTCTTGAGGCATCTGCCACACACCATGGCCTCGATCGGACACGTCAGACCTCAAACCATGCGCTTCGCAGACGGCTTGCCGCTGCGCAGCGGCGCGTCGCTGGCGGGCTATGAGCTGGTCTACGAGACCTACGGCGAGCTCAACGCTGCGCGCAGCAACGCGGTGCTGGTATGCCATGCGCTCAACGCCAGCCACCATGTGGCGGGTACGCACGAAGATGCGTCGCGCAGCGAGGGTTGGTGGGACAACCTGATCGGGCCCGGCAAGCCGCTCGACACCCGGCAATTCTTCGTCATCTGTGTCAACAATCTGGGGTCGTGCTTCGGCTCGACCGGGCCGACCCACGTCAACCCAGACACTGGACGCCGCTGGGGCGCTGACTTTCCGGTCGTCACGGTCGAGGACTGGGTCGACGCCCAGGCCCGTTTGCTGGACCGTCTGGGTATTGCCAAGCTCGCCGCGGTGCTGGGCGGCAGCCTGGGTGGAATGCAGGCGCTGAGCTGGACGCTGCGCCATCCGGATCGGGTGGGCGAGTGCATCGCGGTGGCGACCGCACCGAATCTGTCAGCGCAGAACATCGCTTTCAACGAGGTGGCGCGCCGCGCCATCATCACCGACCCCGATTTCCACGGCGGCCATTACGACGCCCACGGCGTGCTGCCCAAGCGCGGGCTGAGAGTGGCGCGCATGATCGGCCACATCACCTACCTGTCCGACGACTCGATGGAGGCGAAGTTCGGCCGCAGTCTTCGCAACGCCTCCGGCGCTGGGCGCGGCGCCGAGCTGGCCTATTCCACCCAGGACATCGAGTTCCAGATCGAGAGCTATCTGCGCCACCAGGGCGACAAGTTCAGCGAGTATTTCGACGCCAACACCTACCTGCTGATCACCCGCGCGCTCGACTACTTCGACCCTGCGCTGGCTTTTGGCGGCGACCTGTCGGCGGCTTTTGCTGCGGCGCGCGGCAAGCGCTTTCTGGTCGTGAGCTTCACCACCGACTGGCGCTTCTCGCCGGCGCGTTCGCGTGAGATCGTCAAGGCGCTGGTCGACAACCGCATCGATGTCAGCTACGCCGAGATCGCCGCGCCGCATGGGCACGACGCCTTTCTGCTCGAAGACCCGCGCTACCACGGTGTGCTGCGCGCCAGCTTCGAGCGTATCGCAGCGGAGTTGACGCGATGAGCAGCACGGCTATCCTGCAAGTCACGCCCGAACAAGCCTTGATCGCTGAGCTGGTTCCTGCCGGCGCCAGGGTGCTTGACCTGGGCTGTGGCAACGGGGCCTTGCTCGACTATTTGCAACAGGTCAAGGGCTGCAGCGGCTACGGTGTCGAAATCGACGACGACAAGCTGCTGGTCTGCGCCGGGCGCGGCGTCAACGTGTTGCAGCTCAACCTCGAGGACGGTCTGGCGCTGTTCGAGGACCGCAGCTTCGACGTGGTGCTGCAACTGCAAACCCTGCAGCATCTGCGCAATACCGAGAAGATGCTGCTCGAGACCGCCCGCGTCGGCCGCATCGGCATCGTCAGCTTCCCGAACTTCGCGCATTGGCCGAATCGCTGGTCGGTGCTGCGCGGACGCATGCCGGTCACTCGGACCCTGCCTTACGAGTGGTACGACACGCCGAACATCCGGGTCGGTACGCACGCCGATTTCGAAGTGTTGGCGCGGCGCAACGGCCTGAACATCCTCGACAGCTTCGGGCTGCAGGCCGGGCGTGCCGTGCGGCGCTGGCCCAATCTGCTGGCCAGCGTGGCGGTGTTCAGCTTCGAAGGCGGCGTCTAGCCAGCACGCTAGGCAGGGCTAGCGCCCGGTCGCGGGTGCACTGGCCGACGGGTTGGAGGCCGCTGCGGCCGCGCTGCTTGCCAGCGCCAGCGCTGCCGCATGCCGGCGGGGCAGCTCGCGGATCCAGTCGGCCGGGATCGCAAAGTTCAGGTTCTGCGCATCGCCGGCGATAGAGGCGATCGTCGTCAGGCCCAGCAGTTCGCCTTCTTCGTTGAACAGCCCGCCGCCGCTCGAGCCGCCTGAGATGGCGGCCGAGGTTTGTATCAGCACCAGTTGACCCGCGCTGTTGCGGCGCAAGGACGACACCAGGCCCGCGCTCAAGGTCAGGTCCAGGCCTTTGGGGTGGCCTATGGCGTAGGCCGGCTGGCCTACCGCTGCGGCAGAGCTGCTGCCCAGCGGCACCGATGGCGCCACCGCACCCGGAACCTCTAGCTGGCAGAGGTCGCGCTGCACGTCCCACAGCACCAGCTTGGCGGCCATCACTTTGGCCTGGCCATCGCGTCTGACCTGGACTCGTTTGGCCCGCGCCAGCACATGGCAGTTGGTGACCAGCTGGCCGGATGCGACCACCACCGCGCTGCCTTGCACCAGCGGCAAGCCATCGCCATCCAGGGTCTGCACCCGCCAGACGCTGGGCGAGACCCGGGCAAACAATTCGGCGGGGGTCAGCGCTGCGGCCAAGGCCAGCTGTGTCGAGAGCAGCAGGCACAAGCCTGCCAGGAAGCTGGCGCAAAAACCTTGTCGTGCGGACAGCGTCATCGCGGTATCAGCCCCTGCAGGTCGCGGGTGCTGGCGTTGGGGTTGAGCACCGCTTCGCCTTTGTACTGTCCGCCCTGGATCAGCGAGGCCTGGGGCGCTGCCGCGCGCGCCTGAGCCATGGGCACGCAGGCTTGCCCGGGCAGGCTGCGCAACACCGCGTCGGCTGGTATCTGCGGCCGCTCTGGCGAGCTGACGTCGATCAAGCGTGCGCTGCAGCCCGCGCCAGCCAGACCCTGCACCAGATAGGTCCTGCCTGCCTTTGGGCTGAACGACCAGCGCAGCGCGCAACTGGGTTGTCCCGCGCGCAACACCTGGAACTCCAGTGTGGTCAGGACGTCTGCTGGCAGCATCGCCGGTTCGGGTGTGCGCTGTGCCGTCCCGCTGGACAGCAACTGCGGTTCTTTGCACTGCAGCGAGTCTGAAAGCAGGTTGAGCGCAAATCGATCATCTGGCGACACCGTCCCGCGCAGCAGCAGGCGCGCGCTGGGGCCGATGCTGGGGGCAGCTGCGGTGCTTGGGGCTGAAGTGCCTGGAGGGTTGGCGCAAGCCGCGAGCAAGGTGAGCGCGATGGCGTGCAGCATGCCCTGGGCGACAGCGGACAGTCCGCGACCCCGCAGGTCCAGGCGACTCGGCGCGGCGAGCTGGGTGGCTTGGGGAGCACCTTGGGTTTGCATACCCGCGTCAGTGTAGGGGGCTGGGCTCTAAACTCGACAAATGGCCACACTCAGCATCGCCGACGGCATCTGTCTCAAGCTTCGGACCTGGCCTGGGCCCGCCGGCCCGGCCCGCGGCACGGTGCTGGTCGTGCATGGATTGGGTGAGCATGGCGGGCGCTACGCCCATGTGGCGGCCCGCTTGGCCGGCCAGGGCTGGGCGGTGGCTGGCTATGACCAACGCGGCCATGGCTTGTCGACCGGGCCACGCGGCGGCTTGGCTGCTGATGACAGCCTGCTTGCCGATCTCGGCAGCGTGATCGAGCACCAGCGTCGCGCGATGCCCGGCCGGCTGATCTTGCTGGGCCACAGCATGGGCGCATTGGTGGCGGGTCGCTATGTCGCAGAAGCTTTGTCGCCGACGCCGGCGCCTTGGTGGCAGCCGGTGGACGGCTTGGTGATGTCCTCACCCGCGATCGACCCCGGCATGAGCCGCGCGCAGAAACTGCTGTTGGCGCTGGCCGCGCCGGTCGCGCCTGAGCTGGCGCTGGGCAATGGCCTGAAGCCTGAATGGGTCTGCAGCGACCCGGCGGTCGTGCGGGCTTATGTCGCCGATCCTCTGGTGCACGACCGTGTCACGCCGCGCTTGGTACGCTTCATCGTCTCAGCCGGTGGGCGGGTGCTGGCTTGTGCGCCGCGCTGGACCACGCCTACGCTGCTGCTGTACGCCGGTGCCGACCGCTGTGTCGCGCCGCGTGGCAGCGAGGCTTTTGCCGCTGCGGCGCCGCGCACCGTGGTGGTCGCGCAGCGCTACCCGGAAATGGCGCATGAGATCTTCAACGAGCCCGGTCAGGATCGGGTGCTGTCCGAACTCGTCGCTTGGTTGTCGACCCAAGCACCGGCCCGGGCCTAAACTGCCCGTCTTGGAACCCTGATCTGAGGACAGACCATGAATGCACGTGATCCGCTGCTGCCTGTGCAGCCTGACGAAGCCATTGCGCTGGGCGCTTATGCCGACCGCCGCTGGGACGAGGCCATCGTGCCAGCGCTCACCGACTACATCGGCGTGCCCGCCAAGAGCCCGATGTTCGACGCCGAATGGCAGGCTCACGGCCACCTTGAACGTGTGGTGCGCGATGCGGCGGCCTGGGTCGAATCGCGAAAAGTGCCTGGACTGACGCTGGAGGTGGTGCGCATCGACGGCCGCACACCGGTGATCTTCTTTGAAATCCCGGCCACCCGACCGGCGTCCAGCGACACCGTGGTGATGTACGGTCACCTCGACAAGCAGCCCGAGTTCACGGGCTGGCGCAATGATCTCGGGCCCTGGACGCCCAAGTACGAGGGCGGCCTTCTTTACGGCCGCGGCGGCGCCGACGACGGTTACGCGGTCTACGCGGCCATCACCGCGGTCGAGGCGCTCAAGGCCCAAGGCCTGACGCATCCGCGAATCGTCGGCTTGATCGAGACCTGCGAGGAGAGCGGTTCGCACGACTTGCCGCCTTACCTCGACGCGCTACGCACCCGGTTGGGCAATGTCAGCTTGGTGGTGTGTCTGGATTCCGGCGCCGGCAACTACGACCAACTCTGGCTGACCACCTCGCTGCGCGGCATGGTCTCGGGCGTGCTCAAGGTCGAGATCCTGACCGAAGGCATCCATTCAGGCGACGCCAGCGGCGTGGTGCCGTCGAGCTTTCGCGTACTGCGCAACGTGCTGGACCGGCTCGAAGATTCGGCCACCGGGCGGCTGTTGCCCGAGAGCTTCCACTGCCAGCTGCCGACCGACCGCTTGGCCCAGGTGCAGGCGGCTGCGGTGATGCTGGGCGATGCGCTCTGGCAGAGGTTTCCCTGGGCCTGTGGCGCCGATGGCGGCTCGACCCTGCCCACAACCACCGACCCGGTCGAAGCGCTGCTCAACCGCACTTGGCGGCCGACGCTGTCGGTCACCGGGGTCGACGGTTTCCCTGACATGAAGAATGCCGGCAACGTGTTGCGGCCCTACACGGCTTTCAAGCTCAGCCTGCGCCTGCCGCCGCTGGTCGATGGCCACCAGGCTTCACTGCAGTTGAAGACGCTGCTCGAGGACAACGCACCGTACAACGCAAAAGTCACCTTCCACCCCGACGGTCGGGCTGGCGCGCTGGGTGCCAACGGCTGGAATGCGCCCAGTCTGGCGCCTTGGTTGGAGGCTGCGCTCAACACCGCGTCGCAGGCTCAGTTCGGCGCGCCAGTGGGCTACATCGGCCAGGGCGGCACGATCCCGCTGATGAGCATGCTGCAGCAGGGCTTCCCGGCGGCGCAGATGATGGTCTGTGGCGTGCTCGGCCCTAAAAGCAACGCCCATGGACCGAACGAGTTCCTGCACGTGCCCTATGCCAAGCGCTTGACGGCCGCGGTGGCCCAGGTGATCGCCGCCTGCCCCTGAGCCGGAGCGCGCCGGCTTGCGCCAGCGCGCAGGTGCTGTCCTGCGCGCACACTTAGCGCATTGAGAAGGCGGTGCTTGTCAGCGACCCGGTCATCGGCTCTATCAATGCAATCAAGGGCTTCAAGTCACGGTAGCGCAGCGCCACCTTCGTGACATAGCCAAAAAAGCGAGGCAGGTCGGCGCTGTAGGCCGGCTTGCCATCGCGGTGTTTGAGTCGGCAGAAGATGCCCAACACCTTGAGGTGGCGCTGCAGACCCATCCATTCCAGCGCGCGCCAAGTCTCGCCGAAGTCGGCGGCCAGCGCATGCTCGCCGAACAAGCCGGCCGCACGCGCCTGTTGCCACCAGCGCGCGGCCCAGTCGATCTCCAAGGACTCGTCCCACGAGATGAAAGCGTCGCGCAGCAGCGACGCGATGTCGTAGGTCACGGGCCCCAGCACCGCATCCTGAAAGTCGAGGATGCCAGGGTTGGGCTCAGCCACCATCAGGTTGCGCGGCATCCAGTCCCGGTGCACGGGCACCTGTGGCTGGGCCAGCGCGCTGGCCACCAAGATGTCGCACAAGCGCTGCCAAGTGGCGGTCTGCGCCGGCGTCCAGCGAATGCCGTACTCATGGCCCACACACCATTCGGGAAACAGCAGGAGCTCGCGCCGCAGAAGGTCGTCGTCATAGGCCGGCAAGCCACCAGCGTCGACGCGAGACTGAAACTGCACCAGCGCGGCAGTGGCTTCGCGCATCAACCGGTCGGCTTGCGCCGGCTCTGCAGTTTGCAGCGCTTGCAGGTACAGGTCCTGCCCCAGGTCGGCCAGCAACAGGAAGCCCTGTTGCGCGTCGACGGCCAGCACCTCGGGCGCATGCAGTCCGGCTGCACGGATGCGGCCGGCGATGTCGACGAAGGACCGCACATCCTCTTGCTGCGGTGGCGCGTCCATCACGATGTGGCTGACACCGCCAGCCCCCTGAACCCGGAAATAGCGCCTGAAGCTGGCATCGGCCGATGCGGGTGCCAGGCTTGCACCGTCGAGCTGCAAACTGAGCGCCAGCGGTGAGAACCAGCGCCAGAATTCGGCTTCACGCGCTTTGTCGGGCCAGTCGATCGTCGTCAAGGCAGTGGTCATCAGGGGCAGTTTCGCTTGGCCTCAGCAGCGTCGGATGGCGTCGCCAATTTGCGCGGCTCATGGATAATTCATCGATTCTACGAATCGCTCGTCCAAGGACTGGCCCCGCAGCATCGGGGGCCAGCCCTTGGGCTTCAGCCACATCGCTTTCGTGCCAACCGCTTCTCGCGCAGCCTTACATCTCACCTGGTCGCCAACCCTTTTGCTGAGTTGCGTCTGGCGGCGGCTCGAGCGTCTTGGGTCAGCCTTGTTCGTGGGCTTGGTCGGCTGGTCGGTATTTTGCGCAGAGGCCGGTACCGCTGTCGAATCCGCGTTGACCTTGCAGCCCAGCACGGCCTTGGCGCCCACGCCTGCCGGCGCGGCGGCTTCTCAGCGGCCGATCGTGCTGCGCGCCGATGCCCTGCTGCTGCGGCCTGAACTTGATGCCGTGGCCGAGGGTGGCGTTGAATTTCGTCGCGCCGGCACGCTGATCCGTGCCGACCGCCTCAGCTACGACAGTGGGCAGGACAGGGCCAGCGCGCTGGGTCAGGTCTGGATCACCCGTGCGGGCATGCGCTATAGCGGCCCTGAGCTTCAGTTGAAGGTTGAGCGGTTTGAGGGTTTTTTCCTCCAGCCCGAATTCGAGTTCAGCAGCCTGGGTGCTGGCGGACGCGCTGATCGCATCGACTTTCTCGACAGCGATCGGCTGCGGGCCGAGCGTGCGATCTACACCAGTTGCCCGCGCGAGGAAATCAACCAGCCCGACTGGCTTTTGCGCACCGACCGGATCAAGCTCGACTTTGCCGCCAGCGAAGGCGTTGCCGAAGGCGCCGTGCTGCAGTTTCTTGGCCTGCCCATCCTGGGCTTGCCTTCTCTGAGTTTTCCGCTCAGCGACGATCGCAAGAGTGGCTGGTTGCCACCCACCTTGGTACCGCTGGACAGCCGCAATGGCTTCACACTGGCTGTGCCTTATTACTGGAACATCGCGCCAAACCGGGACGTGACGCTGATTCCGACCGTGATGACCCGACGCGGCCTGGCGCTCGACAGCGAGTTCCGCTACCTTGAACCCGAGCACAGCGGCCGCTTCCGGCTCAACTGGCTGCCGCAGGACCGCGTGTCCGGTGGTTCGCGCCAAGCCTTGGACATCGACAACCAGGGCCGCTTGTTTGGCGGCCTGGACTACAGCGCGCACTGGCGACGGGTCTCTGATAACGCTTACTGGCAGGATTTCCCGCGATCGCTGCCCGGGGCGATCGTGCCGCGCTTGCTGACCGAGGATTTCAGTGCCGAGCGTGTTCAGAGCACACCGCTGGGCTTGTTGACCGGCTATGCCAGAGTCCAGCACTGGCAGGTGTTGCAGACCGGCAGTGGATCGGACCTGATCGTCGCGCCCTACCAACGCAGCCCGCAACTGGGTCTGCGCTTGGCGCCCTCGCTGTCGGCGGGCCTGCAAGCGGCCTTCGAGACCGAAATCAATCATTTCACCCGGCCCGATGCTTCGGCCAGCGCTGCCTTGCCCACCGGTTGGCGCTGGCACGCGCTGGGCCAACTCAGCCGCCCGTTTGCGCAGCCTGGCGGATGGATCACGCCCAAGCTCAAGCTCAACGCTGCCAGTTACGACCTCGACCCGATCGGCGACCTGGCTGGCAGACGCGCCTCCCGGTTGATCCCAAGCGCGAGCGTGGACGCCGGCCTCGTCTTCGAGCGTCCGATGAGCTGGTTCGGTCGCGCGCAGCGGCAAACGCTGGAGCCGCGAATGCTCTATGTCAACACGCCGTTCCGCAACCAGTCGGGCCTGCCGAACTTCGATTCGGCCGAGCGAGACTTCAATGCCGTGTCGATCTATGCCGAAAACGCTTTTTCGGGCATCGACCGGGTGTCGGATGCGCACCAACTGACCGCTGGCGTCACCACCCGCTTGGTCGATGCGCAAAGTGGCGCCGAGACCCTGCGCCTGGGACTGGCCCAGCGAATCCGGCTTCGTGATCAGCAAGTAGTGCTCAGCGGCGAAACCCTGAGCCAGCGCCTTTCAGATCTGCTGATCGAGGGCGCCAGTTCGGTCTTCAAGCCCTGGGCGCTCGATGCCGCGTTGCAGTACAACCCCGACACCAGCCGCGTGGTGCGGTCTATCGTCGGCGCGCGCTATTCGCCGGCGCCATTTCACACCCTCAGCGCCCGCTACCGGCTGGCCAGCGGATTGTCCGAGCAAGTTGAACTGGGCTGGCAATGGCCGGTCTACGGCGGGACGGCCAAACCCGTTGGTGCCTCCGGGGGCTGTGGAGGAACGCTGTACGCGGTGGGTCGGACGAATTACAGCCTCAAGGACAGCCGCATGACCGATGCCACCATCGGTGCCGAGTACGACGCCGGCTGCTGGATTGGTCGCGTTGTGGCCGAGCGGCTGTCCACTGGCCGGGCCGAGGCCAGCACGCGTTTGTTGCTCCAGCTCGAGCTGGTGGGCCTGTCCAGGTTGGGCGCCAACCCGCTGCAGGTGTTGAAGGACAATATCCCCGGCTACCGGCTGCTGCGCGAGCCGGGTAAAGCCTTGATCCCTACCTCTGAGCCATGACCCACAACCTCTTCTCTCAGTGCCTGCGCGCTACGGCGCTGGCCATGGCTGGCACAGTCTGCTTGTCTGCCGTGCCGGCGGCTGCCCAGTCCCAGGCAACGCGCACCAACCTCAGCGGCGACTTCATCGTGGCTGTGGTCAACACCGAGGCCGTGACCTCGGTAGAAGTGGCGCAACGGATCGAGCGCCTGGACGCCGAGGTGCGGCGTGGCGGCGGCAAGCCTCCTGATGCGGACGCTTTGCGCCAGCAGGTGGTCGACAGTTTGATCGATGAGCGGGTCCAGATCACTTTTGCGCGCGAGGTGGGCCAGAAGGTCGATGACGCCGAGATCGAACGTGCGGTGACCAATGTGGCGGCGCAGAACCAGATCACGGTGCCGCAGTTGCGGGATCGTTTGCGCAGCGAGGGCATGGACATGACTCGCTTTCGCAACAATCTGCGCGACCAGTTGCAGGTCGAGCGGGTGCGCGAGCGCGAGGTCAACGCTCGAATTCGTATCACCGACGCCGACATCGACCGAGTGCTCGATGAGCGGCGCGCCAAGGCATCGACCCAGGTGCAGCTCAACCTGGCACAGATCCTGATCACCGTGCCCGAGGATGCGAATGCGCAAGTGCTGGCGCAGCGCTTGGCGATCGCCGAGCGGGCGCTCGCCCGCTTGAGCGCTGGCGCGGATTTCGCCAAACTGGCGCGTGAGATCAGCGAAGACAGCAACCGTGCGGGTGGCGGTGAGATCGGTCTGAGGCCGGCAGAGCGGCTGCCCGATCTGTTCGTCGACGCGGCGCGGGACATGGCGGTCGGACAGTCGTCGGCCCGGCCATTGCGCAGTGCCGCGGGTTGGCACCTCATCAAATTGATCGACCGCCAGCAAAGCGACCCCTTCCAGGTCACCCAGACCAAAGCCAGGCACATCCTGCTGCGCCTGTCGGATCGAGCCCAGGCAGCGGCCGTGAGTCGTCGCCTGGACGACTTGCGCCTGCAGATCGAGCGCGGTGACAAGAAGTTCGAAGACTTGGCGCGCGAGGTGTCCGAGGACGGCTCGGCACCAAGCGGCGGCGAACTGGGCTGGGCTGCGCCGGGGCAATTTGTCCCCGAGTTCGAGGAAGCGATGGCCAAGCTGGCGCCGGGAGGCCTGTCGCCGCCGGTGGTGTCGCGCTTTGGCGTGCACCTGATCCAGGTGCTGGACCGGCGAAGTGCCGCGGCCGACCCGAAAGAGCTGCGTGAGCAGACTCGCAACCAGCTGCGCGCATCAAAGTTCGACCAGGCTTACAACGATTGGGCCAAGGAGTTGCGCTTGCGTGCCTACATCGAGATGCGAGAGCCGCCGCAGTGAGGGTGTTTCAACCCTGGTCTGCGGCATTGGCCGGCACATGAAGCATCTTGCGCGCAAGCGTTTCGGTCAGCACTTCCTGGTCGATCACGGCGTGATCGATGCGATCGTACGGGCGATTGCGCCCAAGCCAGGCGAGGCGCTGGTTGAGATCGGCCCCGGTTTGGGCGCCTTGACCCAGCCGCTGCTCGAGCGCTGCGGCGCGCTCACTGCGGTTGAGCTCGATCGCGATCTGGCCGCGCGCTGGCGCCAGCGCGCTGGCGTGACGGTGATCGAGTCCGATGTGCTGAAGGTCGATTTCGCAGCCTTGGCCGATGCCGCAGGCCAGCCGCTGCGAGTGGTTGGCAATCTGCCTTACAACATCTCGACGCCGATCCTGTTTCACCTGCTGGCGGTCGCACCGCAGGTGAAGGATCAGCACTTCATGCTGCAAAAAGAAGTGGTTGACCGCATGGCTGCCGCTCCCGGCTGCAAGGATTTTGGCCGCCTGAGCGTGATGTTGCAGTGGCGTTACAGCATCGAGGCCCTGTTCGATGTGCCGCCAAGCGCGTTCGATCCACCACCACGGGTCGATTCCGCCATCGTGCGCATGCGTCCGTTGGCCTCGCCGCCGCTGCTCGACGAGGCGCGCTTGCAAGCTCTGGTGGCGCTGGCCTTCTCGCAGCGCCGCAAGCTATTGCGTCACACCTTGGGCCGTTGGCTCGACGAGCAGCGGTTTAGCGGCAGTTTCGACGTGCAACGGCGGGCCGAGGAGGTACCTGTGGCCGAGTACGTGGCCTTGGCACAGTGGGCTTCATCGCGCAGTTGAATCAAGCGCGGTGGCCTGTCAGGCGGCGGTCAACCACATCGCGGTGTCAAAGGCGCTGCTCATCATCGGCATGTTGGTGCCGAAGTTGGGATTGTTCCCGCTCTTGGCCACCGTTTTGGCGGGTGGTTTTTCCGGCATGGGCGCAACATCGTTGGCGCGGTCCCAGGCACTTGCCTCGTTGCTGCGGGCGACCGCGAACGAGTAAAAGCAACGGAACGGGATGCGGCGTTCGGCCCAGAAATCAGCTGTGTCGCGAAACACATCGAGCAATTGCTCGCGCGCCTCACGGTCGAACTTGACACTGTCGGGCAGCTGCTCAAGCACCACCACGAAACCCGGTTGATGACCTGCGCGGTTCACCAGATCGGTCATACAGTCGAACAGCGCGTCGAGATTCTTGCCGGAATGGGTCGGAAACAGGAACGATTCGGCAATCTTGTCCAATACGTCCTGTTTCGATTGCGCATCGGTCAGGTTGGCGTATAGAAAATGTTGGCCATCGGTTTCGGCGGCTTGCATCAAGTCTTCGACACGGTAGGCGCGGATCGCCTGCACGATATTGGGACGGACAGTCTGCAGCAGCATGGTCACGTTCCTCCAGGGTCAATAAAGGTCTGAATCAATCGCCGATCAAGGCGCGATGAGCTTGAAGCTCGCGTAATGATCGGCAGTGTAGTAACAGGCATCAGGTTCTACGGGCTGCTTGCCACCGCAGACAATGCGCCGGGTGCCTCGGTCGCGTGCCCCCGGCGTCTCCACCGTGTACTCGCGGTAAAAACCGCGCTCACGCCGTGGTAACTGACGCTCGAAATTACCGAAAATCCCACTGTCCTTTGGGTAAGGAAATGGGCCTCCGGCATGGATCAAGCGCTGCGTTCGCTGGGCTTCAAGTGGCAGCGCTGCCAACGCTACCGTCCCCACTCCCTCCGCCGGACCCTTGGCTCCGGCAACATTGGCCAGCAGCAGCCCAACAATCACCGACAGCAGCCCCAGCTTGCACTGCAACTTGCCAAACGATGACCGAGCGGTCTGGTTCACTGGTTTACCCTGAATTCTGTGTCGGCGATGTTACCGGAAGACCTCGAAAAACTCAAGCCGCTGCCTCATAATTGGGCAGAAATGAAGGGCATTGGATGAGGCGCGGCCACCGAAGTGCTTGCCCGATCCTGAACATTGACGACTGTCAAGCGCAGCGGCTGTTCAGATGAATTCAGAAGCTGGTCGCTCAAGCTTCAAGATCTGGCCAGCCATCGCTGCGGTCAGCGGGCGGCGTTGGCGTCGGCCACCGTCAGTGCAGTCATGTTGACGATGCGACGCACCGTGGCCGAGGGCGTCAGGATGTGCGCTGGTTTGGCGGCGCCAAGCAGCACGGGGCCGATCGCAATGCCGCCGCCGGCCGCTGTCTTGAGAAGGTTGTACGAGATGTTGGCTGCATCGATGTTCGGCAGCACCAGCAGGTTGGCCTCGCCAGTCAGCGTCGATCGCGGCATCAACTCGCGTCGGTAGTCGGCGTCCAGTGCTGCGTCACCATGCATCTCGCCGTCCACTTCCAGCCAGGGCGCCTGGGCCTGGATCAGCGCCAGCGCGTCGCGCATCTTGACCGCCGAGGGCTGGTTGCTTGACCCGAAGCTTGAGTGCGACAGCAGCGCCGCCTTGGGGCTCACGCCGAAGCGCAGCATCTCCTCAGCGGCAAGAATCGTGATCTCGGCCAGTTGCTCGGCCGTTGGGTCGTAGTTGACATGGGTGTCGACCAGAAAGACCTGGCGCCCCGGCAGGATCAGCCCGTTCATGCAAGCGTAGGTGTTGACGCCGGGGCGGCGGCCGATGACCTGGTCAATGTAGGCCAGGTGCTGGTTGGTCGAGCCCCAGGTTCCGCAGATCATGCCGTCGACCTCGCCCTTGTGCAGCAGCATCGCGGTGATCAAGGTCAGACGCCGCCGCATCTCGATTTTGGCGAACTGTTCGGTCACGCCCTTGCGCTCGGTCAGTCGGTGGTAGGTCTGCCAGTAGTCGCGGTAGCGCGGGTCGTCGTCGATGTTGACGATCTCGTAGTCGCGGCCTTGCTGCAAGCGCAGGCCGAGCTTGTCGATGCGCGCTGTGATCACCGATGCGCGCCCGACCAACCAGGGCCGAGCCAGGCCTTCGTCGATGATCACCTGCACTGCCCGCAGCACGCGCCGGTCCTCGCCCTCGGCGAAGGCCACGGCGCGGCGTTTGGCGCGTTTGGCCTGGCTGAAGATCGGCTTCATCGCGTTGCCCGAGGCATAGACAAAGCTCTGCAGTCGCTGCTCGTAGGCCTCGTAGTCGGTCACCGGCCGCGCTGCGACGCCGGACTCGAACGCCGCGCGTGCCACCGCCGGCGCGATTTTCATCATCAGCCGCGGATCAAACGGCTTTGGAATCAGGTACTCGGGGCCGAAGGCCAGCGTGGCGCCAGCATAGGCCGCAGCCACCACGTCGTTCTGCTCGGCCTGGGCCAGGTCGGCAATGGCGTGCACCGCGGCGATCTCCATCTGAGCGGTGATCGTGGTCGCCCCTGAATCCAGTGCACCACGGAAGATGTAGGGGAAGCACAAGACGTTGTTGACCTGGTTCGGGTAGTCGGTGCGGCCGGTCGCCATGATGGCGTCGTCACGCACCGCCTTGACCTGCTCGGGCATGATCTCAGGCGTCGGGTTGGCCAGCGCGAAGATCAGCGGCTTGGCCGCCATCGCCGCCACTGCCGGGGCCTTGAGCACGCCACCTGCCGAAAGGCCGAGGAATACGTCGGCGCCGACCATCGCCTCGCCCAGCGTGCGCAACGGCGTGTCCTGGGCGAATTCCGACTTGTCCGGGTCCATCAACTCGACCCGGCCCTGGTAGACCAAACCCGCCAGGTCGGTGACGAATATGTTCTTCTTGGGTAGACCGAGCTTGACCAGCAGGTTCAGGCAGGCCAGCGCGGCAGCACCCGCGCCCGATGTGACGAGCTTGATCTCGGTGATCTTCTTGCCGACCACCTTCAGGCCGTTGAGCAGCGCCGCGCCGACGACGATCGCGGTGCCATGCTGGTCGTCGTGGAAGACCGGGATCTTCATGCGCTCGCGCAGCTTGCGCTCGACGTGAAAGCAGTCGGGCGCCTTGATGTCCTCGAGGTTGATGCCACCGAAAGTGGGTTCGAGTGCGGCGATGATGTCGACCAGCTTGTCGACGTTGGGTTCGTTGATTTCGAGGTCGAAGACATCGATGCCGGCGAACTTCTTGAACAGCACCGCCTTGCCTTCCATCACCGGCTTGGACGCCAGCGGGCCGATGTTGCCCAGGCCCAGCACTGCGGTGCCGTTCGTGACCACCGCCACCAGGTTGCCGCGCGCGGTGTAGCGCCAGGCATTGGCCGGGTCGGCGACGATCTCCTCGCAGGCCGCAGCCACACCAGGCGAGTAGGCCAGCGCCAAGTCATGCTGGTTGACCATCTGTTTGGTCGCGGCGATCGCCACCTTGCCCGGCGTGGGGAACTCGTGGTATTCGAGTGCAGCGCGACGCAGTTCAGCGCTTTTTTCTTCTTGTGTCGGCATGAGGCGGTCCTGATCGAGGGGCTGGGAATTCTAGTCAGCGTGGCTTGCGTCTGAGTCTGCGCAATACTGCGCTCCAAATGAGCCGGTCGCCAACCCCTTCGTCATCTACCTTGCTGCAGCCCTTGGCCGAGAGGTCACTGGCCTCGTTGCTGGGCCGGGTCCGGTTGGGTGGGCGCAGGCCGCGCGCGTTGCTGTGGGGGGCATTGGTGGTGTTGCTGCTGGTAGCGCAGACCTTGTTGGTAGCGCTGACGCTGCGTTATGAAGAGGCTCGAGCCCAGGAGCGCAGCGACGAGGTCGCTGCTGCCGCCTTGGGCGAGATCCGGCGCCGCAGCCAGATGGTGCTGCAGGGTTTGCAAGGTTTGCAGCAGCGCCCTGGCGAGCCTCATGCATGGCTGCGCAATGCCGAAGCCCTGCTGGCCAAGCTGCGTGAGATCGGCCGGATCGAGCGCCGCGATGCCAGCCTGAAGATCCTCGAGGCCGCCGAGTCGCCTTTTCGCGAGCCCTTGTTCCTGCGCAGGCCACGCGCCGAGATGGACCCCGAAATCGCGCTGGCTTGCGGCGTAGCGCGGCGTGCGATGTCGCCTATGTTTTCGCACAGCCAATTCGTGCCTTTGTCGGACGGTCTGGGCGTCGAAGTGCTGGACCTGTGCGTGCCGGTGCAAGAGACCGGACAGCTGATGGGCTTCACGGTCGTGAGCATCGTTCTGCCGCTGCTGCTCGACGAATTACGGGTGGCCGAGGTGGGCCGCAGCCATGAGCTGTCGATCGTCGAGGCCGACGGTACAAGGTTGGCCCGCAGCGGCGCGGTCCGTGGCGGCGGCGTGTTCATTGCCGACCGGATCGTCGACCTGCCTGGCACGACACTGCAACTGCGGGTCGACGCGGTGCAGCGTGCCCCCAGCCTGATTCCGAACCTGGCCACCGCTCTGGTGCTGGGCCTGTCGATTGGTCTGTTCGTCGTGGTCTCGCTGTTGGCGCGTGACTGGCGCCGTCGTGCCCGAGCCGAAGGCTTGCTCGCTGAGGCCTTGGTGTTCCGCAAAGCGATGGAGGACTCGCTGCTCACCGGCTTGCGTGCGCGCGATCACGATGGCCGCATCGTCTATGTGAACCCGGCGTTCTGCAACATGGTCGGCTATACGGCAGAGCAATTGCAGAGCGCTGGCTCGCCGCCGTATTGGCCGCCCGATCAGGCGGTCGAGTACCAGCGCCGCCAGGCCGCGCGTCAAGCGCCCGGCGTCGCGGTCGAGCCGCCGCATGAAGGTTACGAGACGGTCTTCTTGCGCAGCAACGGTGAGCGCTTTCCGGTGGTGATCTACGAGGCACCGCTGGTCGACGGCAATGGCAAGCACAAAGGTTGGATGAGCGCAGTGCTCGACCTGTCGGTCCAGCGCCGTGCTGAAGACCTGTCGCGCCAGCAGCAGGAGCGGCTGCAAGCCACTGCCAGGCTGGCCAGTGCTGGCGAGATGGCCTCGCTGCTCAGCCATGAACTCAACCAGCCACTGTCGGCCATCGCCAGCTACGCCACCGGCTCGCTCAACCTGATTGACGGGCCCGGTCACGCCGCGTCGACCCAGGCCCACCCGACCGGCGACGAGGCGCTGAGCACTCAGCTTCGCTACGCCTTCGTTCGCATCGCCGAACAGGCCGAGCGCGCGGGCCGGGTGATCAAGAGCGTGCACGACTTCGTGCGTCGACGCCACCAGGCCCATGAAGTGATTGCTGCCGACCTGCTGATCGAGTCGATCTTGCCATTGGTGCGTTTGCAGGCCCGCAAGAGCGGGGCCAGGGTCGAGCTCGATATCTTGCAGCCGGCACCCAGGGTCAAGGTCGACCGCACGATGGTCGAGCAGGTGTTGCTCAATCTTGCGCGCAACGCCGTCCAGGCGATGGACGGCTGCACGCCATTGGCCGACCGCATGCTCACGCTGCGGGTTCGGCTGGTGTCTGGCGCGCAGGGCCGCTGGGTGGTCTTCTCGGTGATCGATGCTGGTCCCGGCATTGCGGCCGAGGTTGCGTCGCGGCTGTTCACGCCCTTCTTCACGACCAAGGACGAGGGCATGGGGCTGGGCCTGTCGCTGTGCCGCACGGTGGTGGAGCAGCATGGCGGTGCGATGGACTTCGAGAACTTGCCGGCCAGGACTGGCCAAGCAGGCCCGGCCGGCACCGAATTTCGCTTCACGCTGCCACTGAGCCTGCCCCGCGGCCCGACCCGACTCGGCCCGATTGAGGGCGTCTGAAGCCTTGCCGCTGTCGGCTTGCACCATACTCGGCGTCATGACACCCAACCATGCCAACCCGCCACTGGGCATTCCGGTGGTCTACCTGGTCGACGATGAGGCCGTGGTGCGTGACTCGCTGGCTTGGCTGCTGCGTTCGCGGCGCTTGTTGTCTGAGGGTTTTGCGCAGGCCGAGGCTTTCGAAGCCTGGTTGGCCGGCCGCGACCTCGCCGGTGGCTGGCCCGACTCGCCTTCATGCTTGCTGCTCGATGTGCGGATGCCAGGCACGAGCGGTCTGGTGCTGTTCGACCGGCTGGTCGAGCGCGGGCTGACGCAGGCCTTGCCAGTGATCTTTCTCACGGGGCATGGCGATGTGCCCACAGCTGTGGCCACGGTCAAGCGCGGCGCTTTCGACTTCGTCGAGAAGCCGTTTTCCGACAACGCGCTGGTCGACCGGGTCGAGCAGGCCTTGCAGGTCAGCGCGCTGGCGATTCTGCGTCGACGCCAGCGACAGGCGCTGGCGCGCGCGCTGGCCGAGCTGACCGAGCGCGAGCGAGAGGTGATGGACCGGGTGGTCGCCGGCTTGGCCAACAAGCAGATGGCCGAAGAACTCGACATCAGCGTTCGCACGGTGGAGGTGCACCGCGCCCGGATGTTCGAGAAGATGGCCGTGCGCTCGGCGGTCGAGTTGGCCAACCTGCTGCGTGAGCCCGCAGCCTGAACGGGTGCAGGCTCGCGCGGTGACAATCGCCGTCATGGCCCTGGGCGAGTTCGACCTGATCCGCAAGTACTTCACCCGCCCGTCCCGTTCGGCGGCACATGTGGTGCTGGGCGTTGGCGATGACTGCGCGCTGCTGCAGCCCGCGTCCGGCATGCAGTGGGCGATCTCTTGCGACATGCTGGTCGAGGGTCGACATTTTCTGTCGACTGTGCGGCCCGAACGCCTGGGCCACAAGGCCTTGGCGGTCAATCTGAGCGACCTGGCGGCCTGCGGCGCGCGGCCGGTGGCTTTCACGCTGGCGCTGGCCTTGCCCCGGGCCGATGAGGTGTTCCTCGCGGGTCTGGCCCAGGGCCTGTTCGACCTGGCCGATCGTCACGGCATCGAACTGGTGGGTGGCGACACCACCGCCGGGCCGCTCAATCTTTGCTTGACCGTGTTCGGCGAGGTGCCGCCCGGCCAAGCGCTGCGCCGCGACGGTGCGCGCCCCGGCGACGCGCTGTGGGTCAGCCATGCGATCGGCGGCGGTCTGGGCGATGCGCGGCTGGCGCTCGAGGTGTTCCGCGGCCAGCTCAGCCTCGAGGCCGAGGATTTCGACGCGGTGCGGCTGGCGATGGAGATGCCGCAGCCCCGCGTGGCCCTAGGCCTGGGCCTGCGCGGCCTGGCCAGCGCGGCGATCGACCTCAGTGACGGCCTGGTCGGCGACCTGGGCCAGATCTTGCGTCGCTCCGGCGTCGGCGCAGCGATCGAGGTCGAGAACTTGCCTATCAGTCCGGTGCTTGCGCGTCAGCCGCGCGCGCTGCAGCTCGAATTCGCGCTGGCCGGTGGCGACGACTATGAGCTGCTGTTCACCGCAGCGGCGGCAGCGGAGTCATTGTTGCTGTCGGCGGCAGCAGCAACCGGCGTTGCGTTGCGCCGGATCGGCCGCATCGAGGCCGCGCCAGGCCTGCGACTGCTCGATTCGCGAGGCTGCGAGCTGACCATCGCGCTGCGCGGCTTCGACCACTTCAGCGCCTGAGCATGGACCCCTCAAGCATTCGCCAACCCGACATCCGGCACGCCGCGCCGCGCCGCGCCAGCGCGCGCTTCATGATCGGCCACCCAGCACACTGGATGGCACTTGGCTTTGGCAGCGGACTTTCGCCGCGCGCGCCCGGCACGGTGGGAACGCTGTGGGCTTGGGCTTCGTTTCTGGTGGCCGATGCCTGGCGCGCTGAGTTGCCCTGGGGCTGGGTGATCACAGGGTCGCTGCTGGCGGGCTTTTGGGCCTGCACCCGCTGCGCCCAGAACCTGGGCCAAGCCGACCCGGGTGCGATCGTCTGGGACGAGATCGTGGCATTCTGGCTCGTGCTGTGGCTGGTGATGCCGACCGGGTTCTGGGGTCAGGCGGTCGCTTTTGTGCTGTTCCGCTTCTTCGATGCCGCCAAGCCCGGACCGGTGGGCTGGGCCGACCGGCGCTTCAAGCTCGCGCCTGGCCAGACCATCGGCTGGCGACAGGGATTCGGCATCTTGTTCGACGACTTGGTCGCGGCGCTGTGCACCCTGCTGGTGATCGCTTTGTGGCGCAGGTGGGTCGGATGATGCCGGATCGCTTGGTCGCGGCGCTGGCGGACGCGTTGCGTGCGCGCGGCTTGCGCATCGTCACTGCCGAGAGCTGCACCGGTGGCTTGATCGCCGGCGGCTGCACCGAGTTGGCCGGCTCTAGCGATTGGTTCGAGCGCGGCTTCGTCACCTACAGCAATGAGGCCAAGGCCGAGATGCTGGGCGTGGACGCAACCTTGATCGCCAGCCAGGGCGCCGTCAGTGAGCCGGTGGCGCGAGCGATGGCGGGCGGCGCGCTGACGCGATCGCGGGCCGATTTGGCGGTGGCGGTGACTGGCGTGGCCGGGCCGGGCGGCGGCAGCGCGGCCAAGCCTGTGGGCACGGTCTGGCTGGCCTGGGCTTGGCGGTCGGCTGACGGCGCAGTCGAGAGCGACGCGCTGCTGCAGCGCTTTGCCGGTGACCGGACCGCGGTGCGCCAGGCGACCGTGGTCTGCGCGCTGCAAGGCCTGCTCGACCGGCTGCCGAGAAATGCGGCATGAACCTGCTGCTGGCCGGTGAACTCGACCCCGCCGAGCGCAGCGACTGGGCCACGGCGCTGCGTCTGGCCTTGCCAGGCCACAGCTTGTACCTGGTGCGCGGCGAGGTGGCGGATGCCAGCATAGACGTTGCGATCGTCGCCAACCCGGCGCCTGGCAGTCTGTCTGGCCTGCCGGGACTGCGGCTGATCCAGTCGCTGTGGGCCGGTGTCGACCGCTTGCTGGGCGACCAGACCTTGCCGGTGGGGGTACCTCTGGCGCGCATGGTCGACCCGGCGATGAAC
>Ga0214919_10000978_pt1 | contig 48411 bp, 75 predicted proteins | sample LL1503_MetaG_FD_177994 | JGI IMG/M metagenome (GOLD analysis project Ga0214919, IMG submission 177994) | Freshwater microbial communities from Lake Lanier, Atlanta, Georgia, United States - LL-1503 | ecosystem: Environmental > Aquatic > Freshwater > Lake | place: USA: Georgia | collected...
TACAGTATTTGATTCTATTCAATCTATTAACCAAATAGTCATTAAGTCTATCTTCATTAACAGTTAAAAGGAAAATCAACTTGGTAGAGTAATTACCATCCATGATAGAAAGCAACTCTTGTTGATTTTCTTGTTTAGAATACATTTTTTCAAACTCATCTAAAAAGATGATACATTCTCCTAATTTAGGCGAAGTGATAAAATCTATGAAATCACTTCCTTGAAATACTTCATTGATGATAATTACTGGCAATTCAGAATCCATACAGAATTTCTGTGCAGTGATTGTCTTTCCAGAACCTTTAACTCCTGCTAGAAGAATACCTAAATTCTTTGAAGAGTTTGTTTTCCAAGACGTCAACCATCTTTTGATAATAGATTGATCTCCATAAATTTTCTTTGGGAGAACGAAAGCATCTTTCCTTTCTAGAAAATATCCTTCTCTAGGATCAAATTTCAAAAGATAATTACCTTTTGGTAAGGTAGTAAAAGTGTCTGTGATGTTGGCAAATGAATACTTTGTGCCTGATTGAATTACGCTCATTATTTGTTAATTTTTAATTGGATATAAATATAAGATATTCTTTTGATTGATCCTAACTCATGTATAACAAAGTAGGATTATTTTTTTGAATGTCAATGTCTGGATATTTTTCTGAAAAAGTCGTTACATTAAAAGGAGATGTAATTAAATGACATCCATTCTTTGTTGGTACAATCGCAATTAACTTTGACGGATCTAAAGCTTTTGTAATTGGTTCGCAATGATGATTGATATGAGCTAACATCAAAGGAGATACATTGAATTGATCTACACCGTCTAAATCAATTATCCATCTTTTATTTTTTTCTTTTATGAAAGAACCGCATACTGAATCATATGCATTTTTAATAGATTTGAAATCTTGATTAGACATTTGATCTATTATCTTCTTTAATACTTGAAGAGATAATTGCTCATAACTTCTTCTATTCAAATTGATATAGGCTCGAGCATTGTGAAACTCGCATAGATTAATGATCTCTGGCATTTTGGAATCTAAATACTCTATGGAACCTATGTAATAAGTTTTTACTGTATATGAATTAGATCCTAACTCAGGATTTTCTTTTTTACGTTTTAAAACTTGTAAATGATAAAACTCATCTTCCGATTTGAATTTCAGCAACGTTTTAATTAAATTTATATTATTTATCATGATTTAAATTAATTCAAATTTGGTTAATGTATCTCTTCTCTCTTCTTTGTTAATAGATAATAAATAATTCTTAACATTTCTAATAATAGTCTTACTGTAAATTTGATTAAGAGCATCTAGGGATATTGTTTTCTTTACAATCTGAGTTGGATCACTTTTCAATCTTCCATTTTTATAATCACTAATTGCAGTAAGTATTACATTTTTGTACCCACTATTACCATCAACTAAATTAATAGTGTGCTCGGTATATTGTCCATTGATTATAATTCTAAGGCGATGTACTTTCTGTGCTTTACCATAAGTTATAACATACTCATCATAGCCTGAATGAACAAATCCTGATTCTGTTTGTTCATATTTTGCAACTTTAAATTGATTTTTCATTATTTCTTTAATGCTATAATATGTTTACAATCTCCTCGCTTAAATGCTTTGGCAGGGCAACTACAAGTCCAATCTCCATCAGGATATCTATTTACTTGATAAACAACTCCGGGTCTTGAACCAGGAACTTTCCATTCTGTCTGCTCTTGAATAACTTTTTCAGCCTTAACAGGTTCAACATAATCAAAACGAACATCTTCAATTTTTGTTCCGTCTGGAACTAAATGCCATCCTGGGCAGACATAAGTCCCTGTCAATGTTTTAGCAATGCCAAAACGAGTACCAAAAGCTGTCTTTGTGAAAGGAATGGTTATCATATTAAAATAATTGGCTATGAAGTGTCATAGATACAAACTCACCATCTTGACTCAATTCATCTAATTCTAACTCTGTCAATGCTACGCCATCATAATCTGCAGCTACAATATAAGCATCACAAAATTTTGGATAATCTTCAAAATCTATACCTCCTATTACTACATTTTCTAATTTTGAATAATCAATTTTACTACCGTCAAATTCCATAATTTCCATTTTTTAATTTCTATACATAAAGATAAGAATAAAATCAATAAGAACCAAATAAATAGTAGAAAATCTGAGCAAGGTAGCGACACTTTACTCAGACTATCCTGACACCTGCCCGATGAAAAGCTGGCAACAATACCGGTCCTAAGCCGTTATACTATCCTAAACTAACTGTTCGTTTTGTAATATTAACTCCATGAGCCACAGACTCTTGCTTTTGAGCTTGTTGCAATAATTTAATTGCAGCTGCTAAAGTTTTCAATGTAGGCTCTTGCATAAATTTAGAGTTAGCTTCAATACCTGAATAGAAGTTTTCAAAGATATCATTAAAGTCACTAATGGTCATCATACCATCAGCTTCTTGAAGTTTAGATTGCTTTTCGTTATATGCTTTTTGAATATCTTCTAATGTAGGAAGAGCTTTACCGAAAGATCTTTCATTACGCTCCCACGCATATCCTTCAAGTAATGATTTTAATGTAGTCTTTGCCATTGTGTTTTATTTTAATATAAATATGTATTAAGTAAATAAAACTGATATTGGCACTGTATGAGGCTTACCAGGTTCAAACTTAAATTGTAATAACAAATCGCCATTGTGATTAACAGTAGCAAAGTCTGATATATCTTGATTCACTAATTTCTTAGTCACGAAATATCTTAACTCATTTAAATCGTAATAAATATACTGTTTCATATAAGCATTAGTATGATATATCCTATCAGCTTTTGAAGTAAAGAACCAACCTGCCTTTCCATTAGCTTCTAATTCTATTTTAAATGCGTAGAACTCTGGGGTGATGTAGAGGTTGTTTTTCACGTCTAAAGTAAATTCTCTTCTCCAACCATCTTTGGAAATTCCAAAATCAATTCCTTGAGTTTGCTGAACCATATCCAATCTATAATCAGATACTTTATATTGTTTCTTTAATATATCTAGCATAAAGATCTCTCCAGCTTCTCCTTTAGCTCCTACAGCTCCAAATCTTGTTGTTAATTGTCCCATAACTATTTAATATTTTCTTTAATGTGAACATCCCACGCTTTATTCATTTCATCTAATTTATCAGCTACTAATCTTAAAGCGTATGAACTCCAATATCCTGAGCCTGAAGGATAAAATCCAAAGTATCCATCATCTTCAACTACAAAGACTCCTATTTCTTTTTTATTGAAGTACACTGTATGCACTCCATCTATAACGTAATTTGTTTCTATCATTTCCACAATAATTGAACTCCTAATATACAAACTGATAATCCTAAACAAACTAGAGTTTTTGTAGTAAGCGGTTCTCTAAACCAAGACCAAGACATTACTGTAAATACAATTGCACCGACAGCAAATCCTATAAGTCTAGAAGGCCACTTCTCTCCGTCATAGGCTAACACTAAATGTTTAACTGAAAATATATAAAGTAATGAAATAGGAATTCCTCCTATACATGCTACTATGAGTGGATGTTCTTTCATCCAGTCCCATTTAAACTGACCTTGCAGTTGTACGAATGTCAATCCTTGAGCGATGACAGCGTAGATAATTCCTAAAATAAAATTCATATATTACTTCTTTAATTAAAGTAAATATATGAATTTCATTTGTAAGAATTAAATAATTTATTATTTACCTTCCTGTGTAGCGTATTTTATTCCCATAATTGTACCAACTATAGAAAAAGCGTTGGTTAATAGTACACTAAACATATTTGACCAAGTTGAGCCAATAATTTGAGTGTCTTTACCTGTAAGCATCGCCAACCAATATAACACCGTTGTTACAATGCCAACTCCTACTATAACATCTAAAGCACACTTAACAATTATTTTTATTAACTCATTTTGACTCTTTTTCAATACTACATCTAAATCATTTACAGCAGCATCCTTTTCTAATTCTATTGAATTTTTAAGTTTTTCAGTGTTTTCAAGTTCAATTGTTAAATTCTTTGTAAGCTCATCTATTTTCTTTTTACTATTTACAGCTTCAGTAACATCAGTAGCGATTTTAACTACCTCAGTAATGCTTCCTTTGCTATCAAACACAGGATTATAAGTTGCTTGTAAATAAACAATAGTGTTATCTACTTTTCTTCTTTCAAATATTCCGTCAAAGAATGTACCTTTTCTTAAATTCTCCCAAAACTTAACATACTCATCAGACTTTGAATATTCATAGCTTACAAAAATACTATGATGCTTTCCAATGACTTTATCTTTTTCATTGGATTTGTAACCCATAGTTTCTAAAAATATAGAATTTGCATCTGTTATAAATCCATCAGTATTAAAACTAATTAAAGCAGTGCTTCGGTTGATTGCATCTATTTGCTTTTTGCTATCGACAATTGATGTAATGTCGGTAGCAATTTTCATTATTTTAGTAATCTTACCATCTTCATTGAAAATAGGATTGTAAGTTGCTTGAAGATTTATAAGACTTCTGTCTTTTCTTCTTCTTTCAAATTCGCCTTGATAATGCTTACCACTTCTTAATATATCCCAAAACTTTTCATATTCAAGAGATCTTGCATATTCTTCACATACAAAAATACTATGATGTTTGCCAATAAGTTCATCGTGGTTACCCACTCCATACCCCATCGCTTCCAAGAAAATGTCATTAACTCCTAAGATAGTACCGCTAAGGTCAAAGTAAATAATAGCATTACTCCTATTAATTGCTTCGAGTCTACTTAATAACTCTTCTTTCGATAAGTTTTTCATTTTATTCGTTGCTAGACTTGTTTCCTCCTCTAAAACCTGCAAATTTTTCGATAACGTCTGGAAGGAATGAACCTAAAGTAATATACATAAATGAATCAAAGATGTATTCATTTAATTTTAGCTCTTTACCTAAATAACCTGTTACAAGATCGACAACGATTGTGCCAACCATTACTGCAAATGACAAAAATCCAATTACAGTTTTTTCATTGTAGTCATTTGATTTTTTAAAAATTTGGAAGAATCCCATAATATATAATTGTTTAAAGTTAAACTAAATTTAGAAACTTATTACAAAACAATTACATCAACTTTTAAATAAATATAAGTATCTAGCGAAAAACCAGTACCTTTCGATCATGAAAATACCCCGTTAATACGGGGCACTTCAAAATAATTTAATATTTTTTTCTTAAGACTTCAATTACATCCCAAGCGTCTTCCAAAGCATTATGAGTTACGAGTCCTTGTATACCAGCTCTCTCTTTGCATTTGTTAAGGTTTGGCACTTCCGTATCCGCTTTCCAATCCACATATAAGATTGCTGGATCTAAAACTCTTTGTTTAATTCGAATTGCTTGTTTCCAACGAGGCAATCTTTCTAAAAAGAGTTTATCAAAGGTTGAAAAGTTCTTTCCGGCACATGTAATAGTTACTGGCTTCATTGAAGATGCTATTTCTGAAGTCTCTGCTATTCCATTTTCATACAGAAATCTATAAAATGCTGCTACTACATTTTCCGGATACCAAAATGTCATACCCGTGTTAGCTTCTAATTCAGCTCTAGTAGTTTCTGTTTTAGGTTCCATATAAGAACCAATGTCTGCAATCAACTCTGCATTCATTGTAATTGCTCTAGGAGACCCATATAATTCATGGCGCAATATCGCTGCATGGAATTTAGGACATTCTTCATAAGGCAATGGATTGGCAGAGTCTTCTATAATTGCTCCAATAGAAAGCACATTACATATTTCAGGATCTAATCCGGTAGTTTCAATATCAATTGAGATGTATTTCATGATCTTTAATTTTTCTTAATATAAGGATTTCTTTATTAAAATCCTAATTTCTCTCTACCTGTTTGCTTAATACCAGCTTCTCTCATTTTAGTCTCGTGAACTTTCTTAATTACATCTGCTGAATGATACCAAAAAGGAACTACTCCTAAATCATAATCATAATATGGAAATATCAAAGAGAATTCTGGCTTCTGGAATTTACAAGCCTTTCCAGTAATTAATTTTAGCTTGATATACTCTTTGTCTACTCCACTTCTGTTATAACTCCAGCTAGAAGTATCTTCAACTAATTCAGGATTGGTGCCTAAAGCCTCAGATAGATCTTTATCCGAGACTGTTAGTTTACCAAATTCAAAATAATTAATTGCTTCAACAATAAGTCCTATCAATAAAGCTAGGACTAAAAGGCAAATTAATACAATCATACTATCTTATTTTAAACCATACATTGTATTCGCGCCTGAAGCTAATTGAGTAGAAGGCAAAGCTCCATCCCATTTTTCAATCCATTGTTGTTGCAATAACATAGGAGTCAAAGTCGATTGTCTTAATTTATTAGACTCTGCTTCTGCTCTAGCATTTGTTAACAATGCCTCTGCATTACCCTGAGCTGTCGCTACTTTAATTTTAGCTTGAGCCGTTGCTGTCTGCACCTGATTCTCTGCTGTCAAAGCTGCTTGTACTGCATTGTTTTTAGCGTTAATTGCATTTTTAAAGGAAGTTGGATATTCTAAATTAGAAGTAAATTGATTAACTATAAATCCTTCATGTTCTATTTGAGATGATAATAGTCTTCGCACTTCAACTTCAAACACTGCTCTGTTAGATATTAATTCTTCTGCTGTATATTTATTGGTTGCTAATCTAAATGCATCATAAATTGCAGTCTTTAAAAATCCTTCTTCTAACTCTGGCAGTGTACGTCTATATTTTGCAAAGATAGAAGGTGCTTTATCAGCAGCTACTGAATAATTTAATATAGGAGATACTCTAAATTCAGACCCATCCTTTGTATTTACAGTGAAGGAATTATCTCCATCTTCTGTTTTCTTATACTCTTTGTGCTGGATATAAGTTGGAAACTCATAAACCTTTGTTGTGATAGGATTATAAAATACCCATCCTGTGCATGCTGTTACGTTATTCACTCCTTTTCCAGAGCCATACATATCAACTTTTACTCCTACATGTCCTGCATTGATCACGTCACATGAACTGAACATTGCGAAAATACCTACTACTACTGCTACGATAACTAAAATTTTCTTCATTTTACTTGTTTTAAATTAATTTAATTTTTCTTTTTCTTGTTGGTTAATTGGTGTTTCTAAATTTGGTTTTAATAATTTTACTGCATACACTCCTAAATACCCAAAAGCAACAAATGTAATTCCAAATGCTACTAAACCTAAATCAAATAGATATGTATCTGATTGATTCATTAAATAGAATGATAAATCTAACAACTCTGCTAATCCTATCGCTACTAAAATTAATGCTAGTACTTCAATTACTTTTTTCATTACTTTAAGATTTGAATTTGTCTCATGTATTCTGATACTTCGTTAGGGTTTAAATACCCTATTACGTCACTTGTCACTTCCGTCGAGTAAGTTAATCTGCCGTCTTTATCAAGAACTGCTAGTTCATACTTACCTTGACTACCTCCATATGTATATGGAGTCTTTACCACTGAAGCTCCGAATCCATTGGAAAATTGGATCTTTGCCTGAACTCCTTGCCCGTTTGGATGGAGTTTGAATTCTAAATCTGCAAACGTTTTCATTTTTATTTATTAATTAATTATTCCCATGAAGGTTGAATACCTAGAGCAGCTTGCTCCTCTGTTCTTTTTTCCATAATAGACTTACCAATTTCGGTATAGGTTGGATAACCCCAAAACATTTTCAATTGGTCATTCCAAGTAACATTTCCAATATAAGAATTGTCATTGCCATAAATATTAACATGCTGGTCTGGAAACATAATTCTAATTGGCTCGGCAATTGCTTCAGCTTCTTTAAGAGATACATTTTCTAACACAAGAGTTGATGTTCTAGCTTCTATTAAGCTATCCCAAATATTTGGGTTTTCATAAGTATCATCGATACCTGTTATCTCTGAATACCGATGCCTAGCGTCTTGATATTGAGCTGGACTTGGACTTAAAACAATCTTAACTTCTGATACTTTGTTCTCAAATGGTTTCATAATTCTGTCTATTTATTAATTTCTATACATAAAGATAAGAATAATAAATGTCAGAACCTAATCTTTTTCAATGTTTTTTTCGTCATCTTTTTCATCTAAAGGATCTTCCCCAAATAAATCGTCTCCTTTGTAATCAGGAAATTCATTTTTCATATAATCAATTCCTGATACCCAAAGAAAAGCTGTAATAATAACAGCTAATCCTGCTATACAACACATTAGTCCCACCATCCTTGAATATTTTCTTCTAAAATTTTAAACAATAATTTATGTGCTCGCTCTTGATTGATATGACCAATATTCATTGCAATCCTTTGTTTTAGCTGAGCTTCTGTATCGCCTGTCAATGGAAAAGGTCCTTCGCCATTCATCACGCGCTTGTAAATTAAAGGATATTTTTTAAAATAGTCTTTGTAGTTTTCCCAAATATGCTCAGTCTTCCACTCTGAATATCCGTCTTTATCCGCGCAAGGTTCAAACCAATGTTTGTCTTCATGATAATCTGAATATTCCATAGAGTATGTTTCCTCTTTACAAATTTCCATTAATTTAACACAAAGTCTCATTCTTCTAGCATCTTGCTGTGCTCGAGTATGTCTATCATTTTTAGATATGTAATCAGCCTGTGAAGACAATTTGTGCTTAAGCACTGTATAAATATAACCATGATCCCAATTACGATCTTTCCAGATGATTGGAAACCAATACCAAAGGTTTTTAATTCCTTGAATTGCATTTCTATAATAATGTCTTCCGTCGAATCTCCACCATAAAGATATTTTATCCCATAGCGTTAATTTTGGTCTGTCTTCAAAAAAATCTTCCATTAATACTCTTCTTTAATGTATTTATAAATCATATAACCTCCTGCTACTATTATAATAACTACCCCTAAAGTAGTTGCTGTCATTAGCGTTACTGCTAAAAATTCTAAATATGCTTCCATACTATTTTATTTTTTAAGATGTTTAACTATGTTTTCAAGTTTAGATAAATCGTCTGGATTGAATATGAATTCATCAAATGCTCCATAGCGACACTGTCTGCCAAAGATATATCTCAATCCATATCCAACTCTTTGCCAAAATGGTCGTTTAACTAAATGAATGTGAACATACACTATTGGATATTGCTCATCTCGTTCTTTCATTACAACCATTTGATGCTCTGTGTTATGACAGTTACATATAAATAAATCTTTATTGTTTTCTTGCATTTCTTCTAGGTTTCTTTGGTTCTTCGTCTGGTACCTCTATCACCAAATAAGGCACTTCATTAACAGCTTTGACAGTTCCAGCTTGAACCAAAGCGTCTAAATGCTCAGGATATTGTCCTGCTAGCATATCTAAATAAGGTTTCATGTAAATCAATTTCATTACTCTGCTAATTTAACATTAACTTTACCTGATCCATCTCCTTTAAATTCTACAACTACTCTTCGCTCGTCTTTATCATCTGCTGGTAAATTCATTCCTTCTGCTAAATGCTGCATGAAGTCTGCAAAGTCTTTAATCTCTTGAGCTGTGTCAAAGTCTGCTTGAGTTAAGATATTCTCTCCACACTTTGGGCACGGAGCATCGATATGACTTTCATAATCTTCAAATTGAATTGTTTCATCTGCCCAATCACATTCTACATTATCACAATGCAATCCACCACTTTTAAACGTTACTGCTTGATTCATAATTTCTATTTTTTATTTATTAATTTTTTTAATTTTTTAAATTCTTCTATAACTAATCCGATAAACACTATGAAGCCGGCTACTACAAAACCGGCTCCCATAATTCCTAATGCTACTTGAATCATATTTTTAATTAAGAGTTAATAACAAAAGCCTTATCTGCCCAGGTTTTAGCATTTACTGCCTTATATTGAGCTTGGTCACATAAATTAGAATCGTAAAACAATCCATTGATATCTCCAACTGTCATTTCTTTCAATAAAGCCTCATCTGCTAATATAATATTCTTACCTTTTTTAGCAAACACTGTCAATGGATAATCGGCACCTTCCGGTATGAACTCAACGGTATGGAGTGCTCCTTTTCTAAATCTTCTAACAACTCCTGCTAAGGTATCTCTATCACAATTAACACTTGAATAAAATCCTGCCTGAACTTTAACAATGGCACGAAAAGTTCCTTTTCTACCTTGAATAAAATCTACTACATTTACACCTTTAATTAAATTTGTCATAATTTCTGTCTATTTATTAATTTCTATACATAAAGATAAGGATAATATTCCTTACGTCCTAATCTTTTTCAAGAAACTTTTCAGAAATTTTACGCTTTACCTATAGGTCCGAAGTATGGAATTTTATTTGAAGCTGGCTTCACTTCGTCTAGCAAATAACTAGTAATGTCATTAACAGCGTGTGACACTTGATGAGCATGATTTGTCAATTTAATAATGTCTTGGTTATTTTCACTTTGAATGTAAGAGATAGCCTCTAACTCTTTTTGAATTTTCCGTATATGCATTATAGTGGAAATTAAAAATAACACCAATCCTAATGTAATGATTGATAAGATGCAAATAGCGATAATCATATGATACTTATTTATTTTATAAAAATAAGTATTCCTTTTGAAAGATGCAAATAATTTTTAGTAATTATCTACCTTGACCTCTATATGATTTATTGTAATGTTTGCCTGTTTTGTGTACAGAGTTTTTCTTTTTAGAATGTACTCCAGGTCTTTTTCTTTTGTTGGAATTTACCTTAACTGAAGAGTTTGTTGATTTTGCTTTTGTTGCCATTATGATGTATATAAATAAAGTTCACCTACTTTGTTTTGTTTGACAAATGAACCTAATACATCTTGATTTGGCATAACTGCAATTGCGTCTTCACCTCGATCTTGTATAGTAGCACCTAATTGCATTGCAACTATTTTCCATCTTTCGAAATCGGTAAAATGTTGCGTTCTTGGTACTGACACTTGTCGAATTTGTTCGGAACCTCCTGGAGCAGAGTAGTACATAGACTCTGAACCATACTCTTTAATAGCTTTTAATTCTCCTGTAAATGCATCCATCAAATCATTGAATTTGTTTGGATCTTTCATTACAGATTTTATTTTATTTCTTTTTTCGTCATCAGATAGTTTAAGATTTTTAATCCATCCTCTAACGTCAGCCGCATTCATTGGGTCTTTAAAGAAATCTTTTACAGCACCTTCTTTAAGAGCCTGATTTACTTCTTCACGAATAATCTGTCTTAATTCAGACTTTTTCATTAGAAGTTATATTTTTGACGTTGCTGTTTAATCATATTCATATACATAGTAATTTGAGTACGATTCAATCCAAGCGCCATAATGATGTCATTTAGTATAGCAGCGATTGCTGTCTTACTTAAATTAGGAGACTTTTGAATAACGCCTACTAAATCATCAACTTGTTTTCGAACAGTAGCACTATATTTCACTTGATCTAAATCGTAAGTCTCATTTACTAATTCAGCATTTGCCAATTCTTTAGCAACTTCTTCTTTTATAATCTGTGTTAATTGTTCTTTTGTCATAATAATTTTATTCTAAAATACTGTTCGAAAACGAGTTAATGGTTAAGGTATTATTTCGCTGCTTTAACTTGCTCCACTGAAGCTTTCTTATAAGCAGTTACATGTTTTTTAATTTCATTGATTGCTTTTCGCGCTCTTGCTGCAGCAGCTTTATTTCCTTTGTCGGCGAAGATAACGTGATTATCGTTAAATTCTGTCCATAATGTGTCTAAATCTGCTTTGATGTCGAAAACTGTCTTTTCCATAAATTGGTTGTTTTAATAATTGTACTTAATGAATTGAATATTCCTATCCAATTTTATTTAATATAAATATCAGCTTTTTACTTTTTCAATATTTCTATTGCATCTGATAATTTATATATTCTATTTGAAGCCGGGCAGTCTTGGTTATAAGGTCTATCAAATAAGATATACTCTTTTTCATCTCTACCTGCCTTAACCCATTTGTCATAATTTTTTGGACTATCATCAATTAGAAAATCAATATCCACTTTGTGTTTATAATTAGTGATATACGTTTCTAAAAAATTGAAATAGTGTTTACCTAACCAATACAAAGTATGATTGGCATTGTAAGGCATTTGAGCTGTCACGCATACCCATTGGAATCCAGGCTTCTGAGTTCTTCCCCATTCTTTAAGACGTTTAAATTCTTCTTTGACTCCAGGCATTAATTCTGACTCTCTATAGATCTCTTCACAATGAGTTTCTTGCCAAATTTTAGATAGCTCTTTAATTGGAACATCTACATTGTTATAGTCCCATGAAGTAGCATACTCTGCTAACACTTTATCAGGATATAACTCTTTGATGATTTGCATTGTTTTAGTATCGAAATCTCTCAATACCCCATCTACATCGATGCCTACACGTAACTTTCTTTTTGCCATAACTTTAATTTTTATTTTTTATTTTTACTTCCTTTTGGTCTTCCTCTTCTTGTAGGAGGATGTAATGTCAACTGAATCTTATCTCTTAACATAGCACATTTCATATAATCTTCTATAGTCTCAAAATACTTAAGAGTTTGATTAAGCAAGTCTACTTTCTGTTCAGTGCATAATTCATGCGGCCAATCTATTTTATCTTGAGTGTAAATTAGATAGCTGTCAGTCATTAAGTTATTAAAATAATTTTTCATATCTTAAAGATAAGTAATCCTTTTGTATTATTCTGTCTTTGCAACAAATACTTTTATTTTTGCTTTGTATCCTTTAGGTAGTCTATTTACATATCCTTTGAAATCAGATTGCTCTTTATCCCATCTCATATGTAATTCTAAATCATCTAAATTGTACATGATTTGTGAAGTGGTTTCCATATCATGTTCATTCTTTCTTCTATATGGATTAAGAAAATTATCATCTACATGTTGAGCTCCTAGCACGTCTAAAACTTTATTAGGATCTTTAACACTTGATAAAGCTGCTTTGGAAATTTCCATTCTTGATTCAGAAGATTTTCTTTTTATGCCACTAGTATAACCCGTTCCTGGATGTTCAATTCCATGATTGGTTCTTACTAAAATATCTTTATTTGCTATTTGATTTACAATTGGCAAATGTTTAGAAGTCATTTCAATAATGAAAGCATATTTAGGATTGGCTATGATAGTTTGTCCTTTTACTCCTACATCGCTTTTATCATCTCCTGCAAAGTAAATAACAGATTTCATAGCTTCTGAAAGTTTCTTTTTAGACAATGCAGTTCTAATTTTCAATCCGTCTGCTGATATTTTAGGAGCTTTGCCTTTATCTAATTTGCTTTTTGCTAAATCTCCTTCCTTCTCATCAAAATCTACTAACAAAGAAGCATTGACAATTCCAATTCCAAATTCATTTAACCCTTCAGACCAATCTGTTAATTTATCATGTAAATAAGCTACTTCAACTCCATTGATAATTTCATGAATAATTTCTATATCTGCTTTGTAACCTCGGTCTCTGTTTTTAGCTAGAATAGTCTTTCCACTTACATTAACTTTAGCAACTACACATTCATTTAAGTTAGTCGGTCTAGCAGCAACGCCAGACATTTCTACAGGAAGTGGAGTGTGAGTGAATATTTTCAAAAACAAATCTCCAAATTTAGTAACCTGAGTAAATGGAGTCTTGGTAGATCCTATATTATCTATTTGATATGTAATATCTCCATTTGGATGAACAGCAACTACCTCTCCGGTAGTTTTATAATGCTCACAATTTGGATCTATATTCTTTACTATATCACCCGTTGCCAATCCATACGGTTTGGACACTTTAAGTAAATCAGATTCTAATTTTAATGATTTCATCAATTGAGTTTAATATAAATATCGTAACTTAATATTATAGCGCCAGCAATAACTAAGTTAGATTTTTATAGTTCAGCCCCGCAATTAGGACAAAACTTCCAAGATGATTTTCTAATTCTGATTCCACATTCATTGCAATAATTTCTTATCTCTGAAGTTTCTACAGGCTTAGCTGATTCAGGTAGTAATTGAAATTCCCAATTTGAAAATGAATAGTCAGAGTATTTACCTCCTTCTTGTTTGAATTCTTGTTTTGATTTTCCTCCTTTACCTACTCTTCCAGTCTCGACAGAATCAGTAATGACTTTGGATCTAACGTTAGGTCCTGCAAATGTATTTACTGAATTTGAATAGAAAGCTGAATTGACAGTTTGCGTAGAAGTGACACCTGCGGTAATATTATACGGATTACTTGTAGTGCTTGTATACGTTAGTGTATTTGGATATAACGTAGTGGAAGCAGTACCCCCGCACAATAATAAATTAGGCATTATTTTACTAAAGAAAGATACTTTAACCAATCCATTTTTCTCTCTTGCTGCTTTGGTTTCCTTTACATCATCAACTTCAAATACATTGAATTGGAATTTTTCAGGAGTGTCTAAAAAACGTTCCAAATAAACTCTTTGCCCTGCCTTGATAATAATTCCTGACGCTGACATTAATTTGTCATTGAGCCAGATTTTAGCAAGCACAGATTCATTTGTCGGATTGAATAACTCAATCTCAAAATTAGTTTTTGATTTTAAATAGTGATTTTTGTTTTCGTAAAGTTTAAGACGATTTTTCTTAACTGTTACAAACGCTTCAGGTTGAAGCATGGTCATGTTTGTTGTGTACATAGTTTTAATTTTTGATAAATGTTAAACATCTAATTTTGCTAATCTTTTCGTAGCTTAATACTACTCAAGGGCATTGACCCAAGACTAACAAAGTTATTGGCGCTATACTAATAAATATGTTACTTGCTAAATTCTTCCTTTGGCTCAAAGATATCATCTTTAAGTATGGATTCCCACTTTGCTAACTCCTCATCAGTTACTTCAAAGTCCTGATTGAATTCAGTTTCAAAATCTTCATAGGCAATTCCACTGTCTACTAGCAATTTGTCTTTTAAATAATCAGATGCTCTTTCATAGCCATCCATATCTAACATTGCAATTGCAAATAAATTAGCTTCTATTTCAGATTGTTCATCTGTACCAGCTTTATGCCCAAGCAATGAATGTGCTATTTCGTGAGCTTCAAGAGCTAGTATTTGATCTGAATCTATGTTATTATCTATAATTGATTCTCCGTCAATGTAAATGTCTTTGGTACCTACCCATAAAGCTCCTACTGATTTTATTTCATCTAAAGCTTCTTTGATAACTGCATAGTCTGTATGCCCATCATATAAGATATGTACTGTAAATTCAGAATTTAATTCTGATTGATATACTTTTGAATTTTCGTCTTGTATCATGATTTAATTATTTTTAATGGTTGCAATCTGGTTAGAAATTCTTCCACAGATAAATTTTCGTTTTTGTCTGATTTAATCCTAACATGCTCAAGCATCTCAGGAGCTCTATCTATCATTTTCATTAATGCTGTTAAGCCTCTTCCTGAATAGAATGTTTTAAATGAAGCTTCTCCTAACAGATTAGTTTCTAACATAGCATCTTGTTCAGTGTCTCCGGGTAATAGAATATAGTACTGCATTACTCTTCAGAGACTGCTCTCCCAATTTGTTTAGTCCAATCAAAGTCAGTTCGAACATCATTATTTTTATACGCAGTTCCGTTTAGCACAATAGGATCTACTCCTAATGCAGTCGCTAAATAAGTTAAAGCAGCTACATCTTTAGGAAAGCAATGACCTCCATATCCGAAATCACCGTCAGGCCCAGGTACTGACCAATGAGTTTGACCTAATCGCTCATCATATCGAGCATACTCAATTACTTTGTCATAATCAATATCCAGCGCCTTTGAAATTTGATACATTTCATTTGCAAATGAAACTTTAGTCGCTAAAAATGTATTAGTAACATACTTAACCATTTCTGCAATAGTTGAAGATGTTTTAATGATAGGAACTTTAGGAAACGCTTTTGCAAATATTTGCTTTACTTGAGAAGTGTAAGGTCTTTCTCCGCCTACAATAATTCTATTTTGATTTTTAAAATCGTCATTAGCATTAGCTTCTGTTAAGAACTCCGGATTGAATACTACATCTGCATAATATCTATACAACTCATTTAAAGTTTCTGTCGTGCCTGGCGATACAGTCGATTTAAGAACTACTGTAACATGTTTTTTTAAAGCTTCACACGAATCTGAAATTTCTTTCATTGCTTTATGTACTATTGATAAGTCACATGCTCCTGATTTATACATTGGAGTAGGTACACATAAAAATACTACTTCTGTTTGTGCAATCACATCATATAGTGATTTTTCTGTACATTTCTTATTTGGGTCTTTGTCATACGTTATCATTTCATAACAATGAGACATTCCTTCAGTCACGGCTGTACCTACAAAGCCTTGACCAATAACTCCTAATTTTGTTTTCATATTGTCATTGTATTTATAAATGCATTTAATTTTGAGATGCTAGATTTAGCACCTTCATGCTCTGCTGGATAGTGCCATGTTTTGGCATTAGAATCTGTAATATCCGTTTTTCCAGCAAGGAAGTCTTGAAGCTGTTGTTTATCACAAATAGCAACTGTCTTTTCCCATTGGTCTACTACTATACATCCAAAAGGAGCTTTAATTGCTTTTAGCACAGGTCCTTCAAAATTTAACAATTCAATTGAAGGCATGTTACGCAAGTCAATATATGTATTGCGTAAATCATGAAAATTGTTATTCTCCATTGTTGATTATGTTTATATATGTTTTTAAATCTTTTGTTGCTCTCCAACCTATAGCATTTTGCGTATCTTTCCATAATGCCATTGTATGCTTACCTTCATTTTTTCTTAAAGGCACATGCATAATTTTAGAAGGGTCGTAATTGCAAATCATTAACGCAACTTCTATTATTGATATTGGCTCTCCTCTTCCTAAATCATAATCACGAACCGGAGTGGATATTCCTTGAGGTTTGGTTAATAGATGCTCTGCTATTGCAATTAATCCAGAGCAAATATCATCTACATGAGTAAAGTCTCTTGTTTGATTACCATCTCCCACAACAGTCATAGGTTCATTATTATCAAATTGTCTTTGGAATTTTGCTCTTACTGTTGCATACTCTCCTACTTCAGGTTCTCTAGGACCATATACATTAAAAAATGTAGCTGAAGCACAATTTACTTTGAAACATTTTTTGTAAGTATTTAAAATATCTTCCCCTGCTACTTTGGAATAAGTGTATGGAGATATGTATTTTGACCCATGGTTTTTAGATGACGTCGTTGCATACACTACTGCCTTTGCATTTGTTAACCTAGCAAATTCCATTACAGCTGCAGTGCCCATTATATTAGTTTGAAACCAATGCAATGGATTTTCAAATGACGGTTGAATTCTAGCTTCAGCAGCTAAATGATAAATTACATCATACGATGCATCCCACGCTTTATAACCTACGATATCGCATACATCAATATAGCTATAATTTGCTTTTGGGTTTACATATTTTTTTGAGCTTGACGCTGAAGATAAGTTATCAATTACATCTACTTGATGCCCTTGACTAATTAACATATCTACTAAATTAGACCCTACAAAGCCTAACCCTCCTGTTACTAATATTCTTTTAGACATTGATTAAATTGTTTTGAAGTTCTTCCATTGAGTGTATTGCAATTTTTAAATGACCTAATTCAAATGTAGCTCTTGGTGTTCCAGAATCTTTAATAATTTCAGCAAGGTGTTGAATATATGTAAAATCGTCATTGTCAAATGTGTTACAATCTATATTAACTACAATGTCATTTTCTCCATGAGCGTCATTCAATGAGTCTGTTAATACTTTTCTATGTAAAATAAATGAAGTATTTTCAGCTTCATTCATAATATACTGAGCTCGTAAATTATCTATAGTATCTCCAAACGAACTAGCAATATACAATCTATCACACCATGGTTCTAAAGCTTCTAGGCTAGGTAAAGTACAATAGTCTACTACAAACGCAATATTGTATTTTGGAACAATTATCGGTTCCATTAATGCTGTATGCTTAACATTACTTCCCCATTTACGAATAAATTCTTTAGTAGACTTCATCATATCTTTTTGCCAAGCAGCGTGCCTCGCTTCATCTCCGTCAAAACTTCCAGCGCCTCTTCCTGTTAAATGATATACTAAAGAGTTCCAAGGTTGTTTAAATACAAATCCTGCTAACTTTAATCTATTAAATACATCTGAATCTTCTCTGCAAGAATGCATTATTTTATCATGACCTCCTATTGCTAAAAATTCTTCTTTGTACATCATCCACGGAGCAAATACTCCATTGGTTATATTAGTATTTGAATAAGAAATATCTACAAAATTATCAAATTCATCTGATTTAAATTCTTCCGGCCACATTCCAAAATCCATTAGAATCTTTTCTCCATTATTAGGATGCAAAGGAGGTTCAACTCTAGTAGAAGATACTACAGTTTTAAGTTTTAAATGATTAAATGCTAGTTTATCTGCATTTTTACCTAACATCATATCCGCATGAAAAATCATAAAGATATCGGTTGTAGATTGTTCAATACAATAGTCATAAGCTTTACCAATTCCAAATAAAGAATTACCTAAATCAGGATTGACATAGTAAGATAAATTATATTCATCTTTAACTTGCTCCAGCCATTTTACAGTACCGTCTTCATCTGAATCCACAAAAATAATAATATCATGATCAGATCTAGATGCATTTTTTCTAATTGAAGGAATGCAAGTTTTTAAATATCGCAAATTGGATTTGCTAGGAATGCAAAATGTTATTTTATTCATAATAATAATGGCCTTACTTTTTTAGTAAATGAAGTATCTTGAGTTAATATAAATTCTTCATTTGTGAATTCTTCAAAATCAGGATTATGTATATAAAAACAATGATGTGCGTAATTGTCTAATAATTCATCTGAAGAATATAAACCACTTAAAGGATCTATTAATGTATTTTCGTTATCTGCATTAGATGAATAAAACCATTTCATACTAGCAGTATGATATAGAGGCCAATGAAAGGTAGTATGTGGTAATATTGTTACGTCAGGCAATGCCTCTGCAATTAGCTTTGGGTATTGAGTTGAAAATATACCAATATGGTTTTTTTGTTCGTACTCCCCATATTTTTTAAAAAGTTGTAAATATTCTTCACAGAATTTAGAACCTTTGTCGCCTATCATTACTCCCATGTTACATCCTTCTCTACCATCTATTCCTTGATATGCAATCGCAAATGTGTCAATTGTATCTAATAAAGGAGCTATATCTTTACACCAAATAATATCAAAGTCACAATAAATTCCGCCTTGTTCATATATTATCATGTTACGATATATATCTGACCAGACATGTAACTCTGTATGTATAATAGGATTTCCAAATATTTCCTTTTCTCTTACAATTTTTTGTATTGTTACTTTATCTTTTATCTTATCAAAATATTCACCGTCGATATCAGTTTCAGACCATATTGTGATAGAGTCTGGATTACCATATTTTATTGTTGATAATATACTCAAGTATTGATAAAACTGTAATGTGTGAGTAGTATTTCCTAACCACACATAGTGAAAATCTCTTTTAAAATCTGTTTTCATTTAATTTATTATTTCTAAATATAAATAATTCTTTTGTATTAATCTAATTGGTTCAAGCTTTCAAATGCTATTATTCGCTGCTCTCGGTCAAATATTTCAAATTCTTTATGCTGAGCTATATCTCTAGAGTGATTTGTTCTTTTCAAAGGATGGCCTGTATTATGGCCTTTTAGATAATATGAAATATTATACAATGGTATCTGTTTAAGTTGACAATAGTTGAAAAAATAAGTATCTTCTCCCATTAACTGCAACTTTGGCGCTATAAATGGAGTAGGCATATTTGGGCTTAAACAAACTAATGCACCATCTCCTTTATAGCAGTTAGTAGCAACTAAATTATGACTTCCATTAAATGACTCATTAAATCTATTAAGTTCTTCTAAAGATAAAGAGTCTTCTCCAGTAACAAATTTATTATTTAATGCTCGAACTTGTTCTAAACTAAATTGTTGAAAAGCTTCATGCTCTGTCGGAGTCCATGATGCATCCCACATTTTCTTTTGTTTAATAGTGACTACAAATGGATACGTTTGATTTGAAGTAAATATATTTTCTATATAACCAAAATACGTATCAGGTACTAAACAATCAGTCTCGCCCCAAATTGTTATATTATTTGGATCATAACATTCACGACGCCAATCTCCTACATTATAAAAATTATCATTATCAGTCTTCCAAACTATTTCAGATTGTTTAACTAAATCATCATTTAATAATTCAGTAAACATTTCATCAATACTCTTACCAACAGGCGTATCAAATCTAGTTTGTTTATTAAAACATAGCTTAACTTTAACTTCAAGATTGGTATTTTTAATAGCTTGTTTAATAGATTGTATTGTTTCAAGAGCCATTTCTGTCTCAAACCATATTACGTGCATTTGATATAGTATATACATTATCGCTATATGATTAAATTTGTGCGTACCAGCCACCGAAATTTTTAGGGACTAGCGATTTACTTAACTGCCAGGTTCTGCCTTCTAACTCTAATCGTTGTTCATTTTCTTCTCCAGCATAAAATGCCGAATTAATAATAACTCCTAAATAATTTCGTTTGACAGAATCAAATGGTATATTATTTAAAAACCAATCATATTGCTCTTTAGTGTGCATACAAAGAAATTGTGATTCTGTTGGAATAATATCAATTAACTTAGTATACATTAAATATTCTCCATACCAACCATATTCATTAGGAACATGATTGATTATATCATATACATCTAAATTGTTAGGAATTAAAAATTCTTCTATAAAGTGTTTCCATACACTAGAATTAAATGTTACTGGGCAAGGACCGTAATGTAGCGATTTTTTAAATTTACTAGGTATTAATTTTCTTATAGCTCGTTGCCAGTCTTTATGACATAAATCTATAAATTCTCTATCATGGTCATCTTTCCATCCCTCATAAGTTTGTGATGTTAATTGATATACATTATCATCAAATATTGTAGTGTATGGAATATCATCATACGCAATAAAATCGTCTAGATAAAATGGCTTAATAAAAAAACTATCAGAATCTAATGTATAATAATTTTTTGCTATGTCTAATGTAGCAAAATTAATTTTATTTATTTGCTGTACTCTCCATCCATCAAATAAATGTTTTTTAGGATTAATAGCCTCTTCTTCTATATAATTAATATTGACAGTACCTATTTTATCTTTAAAAATAGCTATATCTTCTTTACTAGCTACTATATAAAATGGAATTTTATCCATATTAAATTTTTCTATACTTTCATATAGTTTGGCTAGCCTCGTAATATCTCCCTTCCAGGTAGATACAAATAAAACAAAATTGTGCATAATTTATTTAATTTAATTTGGAATGCATAAATAATCTACAGGGTAATCTGAATCAATATTATACATAGTATAATTTAATTCTGTATTAATATATTGCATATGACTCTCCGTATTTACGTAAATCTAAATATAAGGATTCCATTTGCGAATTACTAAAATAATTATACATATTTGTTTCTGCATTTCTACAAAATTCACTAACTCCAATGTCAAGCTTATTTTCTTTGAATGTTAATGAATTCATATGTGTTATAGTATTTGTATCAGATACTATAGTTTTTAAATTGGTTTGTTCTGTAATGCATCCTGTATAAAAATCAAGTCCCCATCCGTATATTAATTCATTAGGATATTGTTTAATTTTCTCTAGCACGTCTCTTCTAATTAAAGGACATTGAAAGTCTATCCATTTAACTTCTCTTAATCCTTTGCCCCAATTCCACATTTGTTTCCAATGACATTGTTCCATAGAAGCATTGATAATTGAAGGAGAATACACTGCGGCATTCGATTCTTTAGCTTCTTTAAGAGAAGTAGTAAGAAATGAAGGGCCATGAAATACTAAATCATTATTTAAAAAATAAAGATAGTCGTGTTCGGTAGTAAGAAAATAATCTAAAACTACATTGAATCCTCCTCCAAAGAATACATTTTCTTCTAGTTGATGAGTTGTCGAAACTGCCAAAGGTTCTTTTTTTGAACCATTATCAACTACTATCAATTCACATTCTTTGAATAGTGGATCTTTTTGTAATTGATTTACTAAGTTATCTGTCCATAAAGGCAGGTTATGATTAAGCGTTGCTATTAACATTAAATGAATTTGAAATTATTTTTTTATATAAATTGATATGCTCATTAACTACATGCTTACTATCACAAAGTTCTGGCATATTATTTGGTTCAACTAATTCTATGGCATTTATATCTCCATTAGCATTTATTAGATATGTATATCCTGGTATGCCGCAACATAAACCTTCTAAAGTTGTTCGACCTAATAATATACCTCCTGTAAAATCTACTTGTTTAACAATTTCTTCTGTGTGCCATCTTTGATCTATATATTTGATATTAGGATGATTGAAATTGTATTGACTTCTACTCATTAATAGCAATTCCCAATCATTTTCAATACAACTTTGTACAAGATGTGCTATTGAAGGAAACCTAATAGGATCTAAAACTTCTCCTACAAATATACCTTTAGTTTTGTCAGAGCTCTTTTTATCTAAAGAGTTAAATCTAGTTCTATCAATAGGATTATAAATCAAAGACACTTTTTCTTCTGCAATCTTATAATCTGTTATTAACATATCTACTATAGACTGTCTTATGCCTATGTAATGTGATATACGAGCATCGACAATAGGAGTTTCGGCACGAACCTCAGAATGAATGATACTGATTATAGGAATATTATTAAATGTTTTAAGTATGAATTGAGTCATGTCAGGTTGACTAACTACTATAATATCATATTTTTGATTTGCATCTATAGTTCGCAAATCAATTTGATTGATTCCTAAATTATTTAACTTAATTCGTGTATTGTCTGTTACGTCAATATTACCAAATGTAAATAAATCAATATCATGGCCAGCTTCTGTTAATTCTCGTGCTAACTCATAGTGATACATTTCACTACCTCCTAATCCATTTACATTTAAACATCCTAATAAAATTTTCATTGTGTATATTTTAAATAATTAAATTTAAGTTCATCATTGTAATCTCTAAATCCATCTTGTAAGTCTGAATATGATGGTAGTTGATATGCTATCAGGGGGTTGCATACGTATATGTTGCTGCTTAGCATTAAATTTGCATAATGAACATCAATAGGGTAAGTGTCTGATAGTTCTAAAATTGTAGAATAAAAATTACTATTTACAATGTATGCATGAGCACACCAAGATTTTGTAAGTTTACTTAGATTACTTGACACTCTGTATGCAGGAGCTTGCAAATTTGCACCTAGGAAGAGCATATCCCACTGCAGTAGCAGTAGTTGTTCTAAGGATTGCTCTAAGATAAATTGAGCGTTATCTACAAATACAGCATCATCTTCTAATATAAGTACTCTTTCTAGGCTATTTACCTGTGCCAACTTGATTGCTTTTTGATGAGATTTAAAGCATCCAGATTCTGGATTGTTGTCAACTATGGCCTCTATAATTTCAATTTTATCTGTTTTCAACTTTACAACTTCTTGCGTAATGTGCTGTAATCTATCTACCCTAGACTTTAGATTTATCGCGTATACCTGTACCATTACTTAGAGACTACTAATACCCAGTTTTCATTATGATGTGTCTTTGGATATTCTGGTGTAATGTTAATATTTGTAAAATAAGGTTTTATAGCTTCCACTAGAAAATCTTTTCTAGCATCCCAAGTATTCATTAAGAAGTATCCATTTTGGCAGTGTCGTATCACAGTATCTATGTAAAACTGAATACCTTGTTCATCTAGTTCACTTAAGCACCAGTTCGATATGACAAGATCTGCAGACATGTTGCTCACCTCAGAAGTTGTTGTATAGTTTACGTTTGTGTGGTTAAAATGTGAAAGGTATTTATTACATACTCCTAACGTGCTAGGGATATCAATCACTGAGTAGTTTTTTATATCCATGTCGCTGTCTAGAAGTATCTTTGCCTGTCCTCCATATCCACTCCCAATTTCTATAACATCAATGTTGTGTAAATTTCCAAACTGTCTACGTATGTCTGCTAACACATTAGCAAAGTATAGTGTACCAGGTGAAATATTACCTAAACTATCGTAAGCATACAGCAAAGGAGAACCTAAAGTATCATTGACTTTAAACCTTCTTAATTCTTCAAGTGACACTAAATCTTCAACTACCAAACTTGACTCATATATATCTGATATATTTTTTGATAGTACGTCATTCCCTATAACTGTAATAAAGTGTGGATGCTTTTTAAAAAATTGAAATTCATCATCATTTCCAACTATAAATTCACAATACCGTTTAAACTCTTGTACTACAGTATCCTTTTCAAAAACCCATTGACCTTTAAATCCTTTTGTATTTTCCATAATATTATTGTGTTAAATTTTCTTTTTGAAAAACTACTTCCCAACCATTTGATACTATTCCTCCTACTCTAGCATAGTTAAAGTATATAGGTTGTTGTCTAGCTTTTATTAGTACTTTTGGAGATATGCTAGATGTAAATAAATTTCCTTCAAGTTCAAATTGCCATGGACTGTAGTACTTCTTAAGGACTGTTTTTAAGTACTCTGTTTTCCATATTGAAGGTTGGACAGAGTTTAAGTAATTACTATTCAAGTCAAATACATACAAATTATCTTCTAAAAGTTTAAGGCTGTACTCTCCATGTCCTATAATGTCTAACATTATTTTATCTGCATTGTATTTTTCCAATAACGCAATGTGCTCCTGTATTGCTGTTTCGTCTATTTCTTCTGTAAGATAGTAGTCTTCTAGTATAAAAAATACATAAGGTGTCTGTACTTGTTCTAAGCAAGCTAGCATCCTAGCACCCCAATCGCACTGACCTGGTAGTACGCTTTTGTACCCTTCGTAGGGGAATGGTAAAGTTTCCCCTGCGATATAGTTAGCTGTCTCTAATTTCCAATACCTCTTAAAAAGTATATCAAAATTTTTCCATAAATGTGAATAGGAATCACATGTGCCTATTACTGCTGATATAGTTCTCATAACTTTAGATTAGCTCTTTTATTTCATCAATAGTAAACTCAGTAACTTCATTTGAATATGGGCCTTCTTCTAAAACCTTTTCATGCAAGTTTTCGCCTGGCTGCAGTCCTATTACTCTAACAGCAATTTCTTTTCCATTGCTGTACTTTTCGATCATAGCTTGTAGTAAGTTATTGATACTCATAGATTTCATAGAAGGGCAGTAAGGGGTTGAATCTTTTGAATTCTTCATACAATCAACAATAAGATCGATTGCCTGTTCTACACTCCAGAAAAACCTTGTTGCAGATGGCTCAGTTACGATGACTCCTTTTCCCTGTTCGATTAACTCTTTCCACTTACACAAAACAGACCCAGTTGAATATAGTACGTTTCCGTACCTAACTACCCTGTACTTACATTTAGTATTTATTTTCTCGAACTGGCTTATTAATCTTTCCATCAAAAATTTAGATGCTCCGTATACACCCGATACTTGCGCTGCCTTATCCGTGGAAATTGCTAATACAAATTCTAAGTCAAGTACTAAGGACTCCTCTAAAATATTCAAAGATCCTAATGTATTTGTTTTTACATTTTCTCTTACAAACGTTTCTGCCAACCCTACATGTTTAGATGCAGCTAAATGAAATACGCCATTAACGCCTTTCATTGCTTGTCGTACTTCAAATTTATCTGCAATATCTCCTGTGTAAATTTCTACACTAGGATATTTTTCTTTTAATTCTATTAATTTACCTTCATCCCGAGACATTACTCTTACCTCTGCACCCTGTGAAAGTATATAGCTAACTAAAGGTATACCTAGGAATCCGGTGCCGCCTGTTACTAAATACTTATTACCTTGTATTAAATTTATCATTTTTATTATTTATTAAATTGTGTTATCATTCCGAACTCATTGAATATAGGCATTTCTTTCCATTTATCCAACCATTTCATGGAATTTTTTTGTTCTGCATCTCGTTGTCTTTGAGATGACTGCCCGTCATTTTCTTCTAATCTATGCGAACCTCTTGCTCCAAAGTGCCATACTATAGATGAAAATGGAAGTACAAATCTTACTCCATGATTTAACATTCTTAAGAATAAATCCATATCATCCCAAGAGGTTGGAGCAAATCTAGGATCATTGCCTCCTACTTCATCCCATACAGATTTCTTAACTAAACCTGATACTCCTTCTCCTTTAGGAATTTCAAAATAATCATTAATTTTTTTAAATTCATCTACAAATTCTTCAAACTCAGAGGCATTAAAATTATAATAGTATCCTCCAAATGCTTCAGGATCTATTAATAAAGTTCCATGTCTTTGTGGAGAGTTAAACATATTAGGTTCTATTCTATAAGAATTCACCCATAACTTTTCGGTAGGTCTTGATTGATGAATTTTTAATAATTCCAAGTCCCAATCTTTAGTTACATAAAAATCTGAATGAAGAAAATTAATATATTCAGTCTCTACTTTATCTGCACAAAAATTCATACCGCCTCCTATTCCTTTAGGAGAATTAGTATGAACATCTATATAATATGTAAAATTGTAAATTGGAGCATTTTCTTCTAACCATTCATTAGTACCGTCTGTGCAATTTTCTGCATGAATTATAAAAGGAGCATCTTTATAAAAAGAGTTTTTCCTTACTGATTCTATTGCTAACTTTAAGTATGGTAGGTTATTGTAGGTAGAAATACAATGAGTTAAGGGACTAGAGTGTATCATAATAGTTGTTTTGTTTTTCTTGTCTATCAATTGTTTTTGGATGATATAGACAGAATTCTTCTTCTGCAGGAAGTAATGTTACTGATTGGAATCCTTCAAGCACTTCATGAACTTTGTTTTTCCATTTTATGCTAGTATCATTTTTGTAAATTCTCCATTGATAGTCTGGAAAGTTTATCCATCCTTTTTCATCTACATTCCATCGCCATTTTTGTATATGATGAGGCGTTAATCCTTCTACAGTATTTACTCTTGGTACTCGAAATACATCTACTTCTTGATTGATTTCTAGAATATAAGGAAGTCCTTTAATAAGTTCTTCATTTGGAAGTTCATCTGCATCTATTTGAAAAATATAATTTCCTGAACAATTTGCCATTAAATTATTTTTAAATGCAGCAAAGTCATTGTTCAATGAACAGCTAACAAATTTAATCTTTCTATCAAATATTAATTCATTAAGATAATTTTGTACTGCTACTGTATACATTGAAGGATTAGTCAATTCATCTTGTTGAACTACTATCTCATCTTGGTCTCGTTTATTCGCTATGAGAAAAGAGACCAACTTCTTGATCTCTTCTATCTCATTGCATACTGTTATCGCGTAACTAATTTTCAATTTTGTCTATTTTATTTAATTTAGGCAATTCTATCTTTTTCAATTGAGGCAACTCAATTTTCTTTAATTGAGGTAATTTCAATTGAACTTGTTTTGGAAAGTCCGGAAGTCTAGAATCTAAAATAGCTCCTGCCTTTTCAGTCATAGCTTCAAAAGAAAAATTAGTTTTAATATGATGATAAGTCTTTCTAGATTTTTCTAAATACTTTTTATAATCTTTGTGCATGTCTTTCATAAAAGCAGACGCTTGATCATAATTTATAGTGAACCATTCTGCATCTAAATTTAACACTCCTTGCCAAGCTGCTGAAGGATGAACCTTAGTCATTTTACCGTCGACTAATATAGTTGATTCAGGTTTAAGGAAATCTAAATGACCAGACCAACCTGAAGCTATAATTGGCTTACCTGTCACAGCTGCTTCAATTAAAGGCCTTCCAAATCCTTCTCCTTTCGTAAATGAAATATGAGCTTTTACTTTAGGATGATTATATAAATCATTTATTTCTTCTTGTGTAAAATCTCCATACGCAATATATACATTAGGAAGGTTTTTACTATCTATAGTAGATTTAATAAAATCTATTTTATTTTGCAATTCTATTCTGTCAGATATTGAAACTGTACCTCCTGAAGTCTTTAATACAAGCGCCGGCGCTTTAGATTTATTTTTAAAAGATTCATAGAAAGTTTTAATCATCCCACTTACATTTTTTCTATCTTCTCCTAAATCTCCTGGTAACCAATGACCAACAAATAGAAAACAAAAATCTTCAGGAATTTGATCAAAGATTTCAGCTACATTAGCTTGCCCCGTATATTTCTTTTGAAAAGTATCTAATCTAATTCCTTCAAATAAAACTTCTACTGGAGTTTGTAATTTTAGTGAAGCTACAATTTGACCAGTATTACCATCTTTTTTATCAAAGACAGTTCCTTCGAATACTGATTTAGCGTGCTCTGAAGAGGCTAATACTAAATCCATTCTATTACATCCTTCTAACCAAGTATGGTCACATAAATTAGTTTCAATACCGGCAGTAACTCCTATATTATATTTTCCAACTTTTTGAAATTCGCTAGGAACTGTTACTTGCATATAAATTTCTGGTTGTTGGTTCAAAGGTCCTACTAAAATTCTATCAAGAATATCAGTGTCTAATTCTGTCAATGCATTCATTGGAGTACCTCCCCAACGAGTACTTACTATTTTAATGTCAAACTTATCTAATGCAATAAGAGCTCTAACTAAATCACGGGATCTTTCTCCGTAACCTGAGCGAGTACCTACTGGAGCTTGAAATACTAATACTGGTTTACTCATAACTATACTTTTATAAATTCTGTTCGTTTTCTAGGTTTCCAATTTGTAAAACATGTATTAATATGTTCTATTACATTGTTACCCATTGATTCTGCTGATAATCCAACTTCAGGTTTTAAATAATGCTCTCTACCTAATTGACCTACTCGCTCTCTTTCTTCATGGGAAGTATCATACCATTCTTTAAATTTTAATGCAGTGTCTTCATAAGACGCAATGTCATCAAAGATGTATGGAGTAGGTACAGACCCTTGAAGAGTTCTTACTGCTGGGAAAGTAGGTTTAGCCCATTCTCCACACTCTTTATATCTTCCTTCTGCGTTGGTCTGAAACTCATCACAATAATCATCTGCCGTTAAATAAGTGCCGTCTTCTTTCTTGAATCCACATTGATCTTGAAGACCTCCAGTTACATTAACTACGATAGGAGTACCGGCCATTACGGCCTCTGCAGTACCTAATCCAAATCCTTCATTGGAAGCAATATTAGCAGAAATGTCAGCCATATTATAAAGGAAATTTAATTCTTTAGTTGATATAACTCTAGAAGGTGTGAATTTTACTTTATACATTGGACAAAGCTCTTTGATAACTGCTAGTAAATCTGTACCAGCTTCTTCAATCGGCTCTGTATGGAATAGCAATAAACATTTGTCTGACTTTTCTTTTGGCAAAGAATCACAGAATGTTTTATAAGCTAAAATTAAATCTGAAGTATGTTTTCTTCTTATATTTCTAGCATTGTGGAATATTGTAAATTCAGTTTCTGTTGGAATTATGTTTGCTTTATATTCTATAAACTCATTCCATTGTTCATGCGTTTCATTTATTGGAAAGAATTGTTTATGATTAATACCGTGTGGAGTATAAGTAATTTGCCAATCTTCATAACCAGCGTCACTTAATACTTGTTTAACGATATTGTGAGTTTGTTTTGAAATGCACATTAACAAATCACATGATTCGTAATATGGTCTATTGTATCTAGGATATGGAGTATCATCCCAAATAGTGTAATACATCAATGGCATCATTTGACGCAATTCATGCTCCATTGCATATAACCAACCCCAAAATCTAGGATCTGTAAAATGTAATACAGCATCTGGCTTTTCAATTTGTATTAATTCTCTTAATACTTCTTGATTTCCATAATCATTGAAACAATAAATTTTTACGCTTGCGTCTTCAACTCCTGCATGAGCTGCAGTGTCTGTAGATAAATCAAATACCTTTCCAGCATCAGGATGATTAATTCCTGCACCTAATTGTACCCAATCAAATTCTTTTACAGAGTTTAAGACAATTTCACGGGACATAGTTGCAATTCCTGAATGCATACGTAAGTCATCCGATAGTAGTAGTATCTTTTTCTTTTTTGACATAACCTTAATTTAACCTTATTAATTTAACCTTATTAATTTAATATAAATATGTAATCCTTATGATTATCGACTTTTTATCGACTACAATTTTTACAATATTTAGGAAGAGTTGATTTGACTTTTTTAGCTAATTTAATTGTGTATCTGTGCCCACAATCGAAACACGTAAAAGTCTTTTTAACAGGAATTTCGGCAATTTTAGATTTGATCATATATTTAATTAAGATTTTTCATTTATGATAACAACAGGCTTTGAATGTTTTTGTGCCATTGTTACGGCATGATACGAACCTTTAGATGCTACATTAGAATCTATGAAGGCAATCATCTTATCACAATACTTTGCAATCAATTCATTTCTATGAAAGAATTGAGTAGTGTGAAAAGGCTTACTGTAATATGAATCCGGCATTACTGAATACAAATTCTTTACAGAATGTGCAGGATTGAATTCTCTATAATTAACTCCTAGCTCGATAGAATACTTTTTAGCATACTTATCAGCTCCTGAAGGGCAACCTCCTGATATAATTTCCAATTTATCTCCAAACGTTTGTTTAAGTTTGAAAATCATATCTCTTATTTTTCTTTTATTCTCGTATTCTCTAGACCCAATAATTGCAATTTTGATTCTGTCTGGGTCTGAATTTAATGAATTCATGACTTTATACTTGTTTATCATTTTATTCTTTTATCTTTAGGACATAAATCTTCTCTATTTGCAAACTCACACCATCTACAATTTTTAAATCCAGCTAACCCAATAGCAGGATGAATTGCAGCATCGTTATAAGAACCATCTTTATTGAAACTAGTAGCTACAAAATTTGCAATTTCTTTTTGTAATTTATTTCTAGTAGGCTTACCTGAAGCTGGCACAAACTCTTGAACTCTTTTCTGTGGGTACATAAACCCTTCAATAAGCTTTCTTTTTACAATGAAATATTTAATATCAATCGACTCTTCATCATACCCATATTGTTTTGCAAAGTAAGACTTATACAATACTAATTGAGAAGCTTTGGTCTTATCTGACTTTGCATATTGATTCCAACCTTTAGTGCTCGTCTTAAAGTCAATGATAAGTATTTTACCAGTTGCCTTTTCACGTAATACAATATCCAAAAATCCATTCATGATAACTTTTTCATTATCTTCAGACGCTTGAGTGTAAAGTGGAATTTCAATTCCTACCAATTCATGAGTTTGATTAGAGAAGTAAGCTCCTCTATGTTTTTTAATCCAATCTAAAATTGCTAGCCCATCTTGATAAAACTCTTGCAATTCTTGTGGATTTGAAAAATGCACACCTTCTAAATTAGAAACTTCCAGCATGTAATTTTGAATCATTTGCTCGTGTAAACATTCTGCCAAATTAAGTCGGTCTGCATCTTTAATAGATTTAGTGAACATAATATGTAAGTACCATTGTATAGTCTCGTGAAAGGCAGTACCAAATACCATATGTATTGAAGGGCCTCCTAATCGAACTCTATCTACATAATTCAATTTCCATTTTTGTGGGCATGAACTCCACATTGCAAACTGACTATACGATATTGTCTTATCGCCTTCTTTCTTTTCTGGCACAACTGCTTTAAACAATTGACCTAATGCACTTACTCCCATACTTACTAATTTATTTTATAAAGATAAGGAATTCTATTGTAGGAACCTAATTAAAGACTGGAAAATACTAGCAACTTTTCAGCTTCTAATATTTCATATACTTTGTTTCTTAAGTCACTTAAATCTCCATCATTGGAAATTATATAGTCCCAATCCGTTACATGATCTAAGGCAATCTCTGAAGCGTGTTGAGCTTGTTTGTCATCTGTCTTTCTACCTGGTCTATGAACTTTAATAGTAATTCCTTTTTGTTTTCGAACTGCTTCTAATTCATTTGGAAATCTAGTGTCAGTAATAAGCCAATTTGGATATAGGGCCTCAGCATCATCTAAATGCCTTGTCATCGAGCCTATTAAATAGTGATTAGGCGTATAATCTGCCATTAATGCATTGACCCATACATTCTCATGTAATCCATTTCGCATAGCTTCTGTACCTAACAATTGAAGTAGATCTCGCACTGTCATTTGAGTTTTTTCAATACGAGTTTTTAAATCCTTATCCCATTGTAAAGCTTTTCTCTCATGACTTTCAAATTTAATAGCTTCTTGTTCTGTACAGATATTTCCATATAACTCTTTACTTTCAGACCCATCTTCATATACAAATCTAATTCCGTAAGTGTCCCAGCATTCTGGGAGATTAGTATATTTGAATTCTTGATCTTCAAATTTTTCTTTTGGAATTCCAGAAACTATTTCTGCAATTGTTTTAAGTTTACCTGCCCACTTTTGAATTTCCCATTTATGGTATGGAGTGCATTCTTGTATAATTTGCGCAACGGTGTCTTTACCGCTACCTATTTTACCTGTAACTGATATTATCATTTTGCAACTTTTGGCTTTAATAAATTGTCTATTTCTTTATCTGTCTTTCCATACAATTTAACTATGTAACGAATCTCTCCAACGTTAGTAGACTCCAAGAGCTCTATATATTCCGTAGCTTCTTTTTCACTCACACAGAAGTGCTGTGACAGTAATTCGACTAACTCTGTGCTGTATTTATCAGCCTTCTTACCTTTAATGTACTTATTGAATTGTCTTTGTTTAGGAAGAAACTCGTAATACAATTTATAGGTTTCTGCAGGCGATATTTGACCTATCGTATATCTTTGCAATTCATTGATTACTTCGATAAAATCCATATTCATAGACAACCATCTATTAATAATAAATGGAGTAAATGACTTTTGATCGACTTCGCTAATAGAATGCCAGGGCTTCTTCTTATCTGTTAAGTTTGACATATGGTCAAAGATAGAAGCAGCCCCGGTTCCTGTTGATTTAGGTTTAGACACTTAAATCAAACTCTTTATTAACATTACCACAGGCAGTGCACATATAAACTTCTACAGGAAGAATTCCATCTTGAGGTTGACCTGTTATAAGCTTTGAAACTTTTCTAAATTTCATTGCTTTTATAAACATATCATTATCACATTCTTCATTATCACATAAAATTGGAATTGTCTTTGTGATATCTATCTTTGGGCCTTGAGCCCCGACTGGTTGTTTTTGCATTGTATTATTATTTTTTGTTTGCTTTGAATATACCTTTTTGTATTTTATTGTTAAGGTCGATTTGTCTTTGTATGTCTGCTTTTGCAATATTTGCCATTTCAATTTGAGCCTCACTAGATACTCTAGTTAAACATATTCCATCCCAAGCTTCAGTAACAGCTTTTTTTAATTTAACTGTCTCTGAATCTAACACCGTTTCTTTAATCATTTTAGCTTGCACATACTCTCTTTGATTCGGGTTTGCTTGATACGTCATTAACTCTTTTAAACGATCTGGACTTTCCATCATCGATGAAATATTAACTCCTTCTTCAGGAGTCCACCATGGTTCGCGTACAGGCTCTTCTTGTTTTTTACTAAATAGATTAGTAAAAAATTTAATTAGTTGTTTCATAATATTATAAATTTCTTTCTAATTGCATAACATTTTCTCTCCAAGCTTGAGCTACCATTACTAAATCATTATTAGCTTGTGCAAATATTTGGGTTTCTTCTTGAAGCTCTTTTACTCTTTGATTAAGTTCATCATTTTCTTTTTGTAAAAATTCTGTTTTAGCATTTACAAAATTTGGCATAATTTGAGTTAATCTGTCTAGAAACATATCTGCTGCTTCTGTAGGAGTATATCCTTTACCAATTATAATTTGACCTTCTCTGTTTATTTCAAAAATTAATTCTGTATTAGTATCTTTAAATGTAATAATAGAAGGGTCTATTGGAGATACGTTAGGTATTGAAGAAAAAGTATTATCAATCTTCATATCTTTGAAATGTGGAGGGAAATGCATTGCCATATTAGTAAATTTCGTTAAGTATTTTTACAAACATAGCACATACATTAATTTCTTTATCAACTGCAAAGGCATCTTGATATTGAGCTTCTGCAATGATAAGAATAATAGATGCTATGTGACCAGTAGCAAAAGAATCTAAATTATCATACAGATGTCTATATAATGCTGTATAGTCTTTTACTTGAGAATCTGCTAACAACTGACGAATTGAAGTAAACAATTGTTTTTTATCCGGCTTAGACGCTAACAATTCAATAACTTTATCCATGTAATTGGATGCAATTAAAGATTGCTTGTCTACTTTCAATTCGCCTTTCACTACTTGACGCTGGCAGGAGTTAAGTATCCTACGGATATCAGGATACCCTGCATTAATAATAGAAACCAGGTCCTCTGGCTTAAACGTAACCTTTTCAGCTTGAAGAATCTCATTAACACGAATAGCAACGTCTTTCTTTGAAGGAGGTGTAATACCAAATACTTGGCAACGTGATTGAATTGGGTCAATTACTTTTTCAACATAGTTACATGTTAAAATGAATCGAGTCGTTTTCGAAAACGTTTCCATCAAATTTCGAAGAGCTGCTTGTGCATTCGGAGTCAAGTAGTCGGCCTCGTCAAGGATTACTAATTTCCATTGACGAAAGCCTATTGTGCTAGCAAAACTTTTAATCTTTTCTCTAACAGTATCTACATTGTTTTCATCTGATGCATTAATATACATCAAATCACAATCTATGTTTTTAGCAATTAATTTTGCAAGAGTAGTTTTACCTGTTCCTGCAGTTCCATAAAGGAGCAAATGCGGAACATCTCCACTTTCAAGATATATCCTTACCTTTTCTACAATTGCTTGATTACCTACGTAACCGTCTAACTGCTCTGGTCTATATTTTTCTACCCAAAGGGTATGTTCCGAATTTCCAAACATTATGATATTGTTAATTTAACTAAAAAGTAAGTTGATGAATAATCAGCATTTGAGAAAGTTACTCTAGCCAATCCTTTAGATGATACTTCTAATAACCCAGTCGCATCAGCATTTGCGTTCAAGATCTCTTTAAATAATTTTGCTGAAAAACAAACTGTGTCCATTGAAGCAGACTCTACAGTGTCTGTCGAGAATACAATTCTATTTGTATTCACACTTGAGTGGTTGATGATAATTTTAGTTTCTTCACCATTAGACTCTACACCAAAATTATCTGATTCTGGTAAGGCATTCGCTGCCTTTTTAAAGTTATTCGCGAAGTCTTTATTCAACTCAATCTTTACATCAAAGTCAGGCAATGACTTTAAGTTAGGAACTTGTCTGATAACTGATAAGTCAGCTAACATATAAGTTACATTTGTGCTAGAATCTTTAAAATTCATAGAGTAAATCTTTTTGTCTACTTCCCCAAAGGTAATATCCATTTTCTCGTCTACTGCACTTAACATTTTTACTAATTGAGAAGTGGCATAAACACCTAAGTCAGCGTCAGTAGCTTCAAAGTTATTTAAAACTACCTCGCCAATTACATTTTGGTCTGCACTAATAAAGTTAGTACTTAATTTTTTGTCTTTCACGACTAATTTGGCACTATCTGTATTACCTGCCAAGAAGTAACGGTTAATAAAACCAATAAACTTACTTTTTTCCATTTTAATTTGTATTTAACTTAATATAATAATTCTGATTAATATTCTTGACTATGTTGAGGTTGTTTGTTCTCTTCTGGAATTGGCACTAATGCACATTCCGTTGTCATAATCATAGATGCTACTGAAGCAGCATTTTGCAATGCAACTCTAGTTACTTTAGTTGGATCAATAATACCAGCAGCTACCATATCTACATACTCACCTGTCTTTGCATTATACCCAACTTCTTTAGCTGAAGATAAAACTTCTTTCACTACCACTGAATCTTCTACTCCTGCATTGATACAAATTTGTCTTAAAGGAGATTCAATTGCCTTTCTAATAATTTGTATACCTACAGTCTCGTCTTCATTGTCACCTTTCAAATTCTCTAGAGCTGCAATAGTATTTAGCAACGCTACTCCTCCACCTGGAACAATTCCTTCTTCAATAGCGGCTCTTGTAGCATGTAAAGCATCGTCAACTCTGTCTTTCTTTTCTTTCATTTCAACTTCAGACGCGGCACCAATATAAAGAATTGCAACACCTCCAGTTAATTTAGCTAAACGATCTTGATACTTTTCTTTTTCAAAGTCTGATTTAGATTGATCAATTTGACCTTTAATTTTAGTAACACGCTCTACAATTGCTTCTTTTTCACCGGCTCCATCTACAATTGTACAATAGTCTTTACCTACAATTACTTTTGCAGCTTGACCTAAATGCTCTAGTTCAGCATCTTCTAATTTATAACCTGCTTCTTCAAATAAAGCAGTACCTCCTGTTAAGATAGCTATGTCTTCTAACATATCTTTTCTTCTGTCACCAAATGCAGGCGCTTTCACAGCACATACTTTTAAACCAGCTCTTACTCTGTTTACTACTAAAGTAGCTAAAGCTTCTTGATCTACATCTTCTGCAATAATTAATACAGGTCGACCTGACCCAACTGCTTTTTCTAAAATAGGAAGTAAGTCAGACATCAAACTAATCTTTTTGTCGTAAATTAAGATTAATGGATTTTCTAATTCACATTCCATTTTATCTGTGTTAGTAACAAAATAAGCTGATAAATAACCTCTGTCAAATTGTAAACCTTCAACAGTCTTCAATTCAGTTTCCATACCTTTAGCTTCTTCTACAGTAATTACTCCGTCTTTTCCAACACGTTTAACTGCTTCTGCAATTAACTCTCCAATAGCTGAATCGTTATTTGCTGATATAGTAGCTACCTGAACAATTTTAGAATTGTCATCTCCTACACTAATAGAAGATTCTTTTAAAGAATCAATAACAGCATCAACTGCTTTATCAATACCTCTCTTCAAATCAACTGGATTCACTCCTGTACCAATAGCTTTCAAACCTGAAGTCATAATTGCTTGAGCTAATACAGTAGCCGTAGTAGTACCATCACCAGCTAAATCATTAGTTTTTGAAGCTACTTCTCTAACCATTTGGGCACCCATATTCTCTAATGGATCTTGTAACTCAATTTCTTTTGCTACTGACACTCCATCTTTTGTAATTACAGGACTACCAAATTTCTTTCCAATTACTACATTTCGACCTTTTGGACCTAATGTAACTTTAACAGCGTTTGCTAATTTATCAACGCCACTCTTTAATCCGTTGCGACTATCTAACTCGAAATAGATTTCCTTTGCCATAATTTATTTATTTTGTTTTTAGTAATTTTTGTTCTTTTTTAAGTTTTTTTAGATCCACTGCATCAAATACTGAATAGTCAAAGAATTCAGTTGCAACTTCTTTTGCAATATTCATTACATTCTCTCCGCCATACTTAACATAAAATTGACGATATCTTTCATATACTGCAATTGGATCTGGAGAATTAAACATTTCTTCCATAGATCTCAATACTTGAATTAAGTCATTTGGAATAATATCAACCATTGCTTCTAAAGGGCAAGTATCAATTAATTTTTCAACATTGTCTACAGTATAGATATACATATGCAAATTGTGATATGTCGCTCTAGTTACTGCTTCAGTTGACCAATTTTTAGCAATGTCATAAGTAAAATAAGGAACACCAGGATGATTAACTAAAGAAGGCAAATGCCCATGATCAGGATAACCCATATTAGAACCATCTTTTGGAAAATACAACATATTAAATACTTGATCTTTCCAATTAGGACTCCACACCATTTGTCCAAAGATTGGATATTGACCTGGAGAAGAAGAATCTGTTGAGATAGTAATTCTGTTACCTGTATACTGATTCATTAACTTTTGCAAATAAGCTAACACGAAAAAGTCTGATACTTTTGAAATACCTAATAAGTGAATCCAAGTATTATTTTCTTTCAAAAACTCTTTCTCTTTAATCATCAAAGATAAGATGTACATGAAGTCTACTAATCTTCTAGAAGATCCAATACACCAACCTCCAAATTCTAATCCTTTAACTGTATTGTACCAATGTTTAAATTCTTGTGGATTTGAACCTTGCACTACATTTAAGAAATTAGTCTTACCAGATTGTTTCTTTTCAAAGTATTTGAAGTTGTCTAAACTCATATCTAAACACTCTTGAAATCTTCCTTCGTAAGTAACACGAGGCGGAATATCTATATTACACGCAATATCTGAATTAGCTTCTAACCATTCAAATATTTTATCACGTAATGCCATATCCCATTTTAAGGCTCCAGTTGCAATTTGGAATCCTCCGGAGTCACCAAATACCAAAGTATCTTGCAAGCCCCACTTTTGTCGGATATCTTCTTTTTTGTATAAGTGACCTGCTGTCATAAGGAAATACTTATAACGCCACTCTTCAGGCACTCTATCATCCCAAAATCTATATGGAACTCCTGGAGCTACCTCTGCGTCTTTAGTCAAAGGCGATGCATAAGCTCCACTCGATAGAGACGGGAAATAAACTAACTTTTTTTCTTTCATATTCTAAATATATAATTTTCAATTGGAATTTCCAAATATTTGCTCAATTATTTTTTCTGAGTCGTAATGATTTTCAAATAAATGTTCTAACTGGTTATTAATTAATGGCACATACATTGTATAATTGTCTGTCAAATCTTTTATCTTTGAAGTCAAATCAGGCGCGTATTTACTATAATTAAAAATTGTGTCTGTCCATTCTGGAGGATATCTAAATTCCATTGGAACAAAATCTCTTAATCCTTCTAAATCTGGAACTAAAGGAATGGTACCTAACAATAGACATTCATAAATTTCAGTTCCTATATTAGGATAGTCATATGGTAAAAATGCAACTTTTGCTTTTTGAATTTGAGTCAAAAGCTGATGTCTTTCCAAAGGACTTTTTTCTTGAGCAAATATAATTTGCATATTCTTAAACACTCTTACAAAGTCGTACATAATTTGTTCTTGAAGTGGAGTATATGAATTCCACGGAAAGATAATCATGTCCTGTTTGTAATGTTTGTTTTTGTACAAAGCCATTTCCAATTCTAAATAATCTAACGGAAATGGAATCACTCCTAGCCTATCAGGAAATACAAACTTAGATACATAAATTCTAAACTGCTCTTTGAAATAATCTGAAATAAAAAATGATTTGTCTAAACATCTAAAAGATGCTCTTTCAACTACCTTTCTCCAATCTCTATTGCCTACAGGTCTAAATTTTTTGTCATTATTGATAAAACATCCTCTTGACCACATTCCAATTGTTTCAACCGGTATGTTATAACATTCAGACCAATGTTTAATATAAGTTGTCGAATATGTCCAAGCGTTTGGAAATATAAATTTATCATTAGACTGTATGGTTTTGTTTGTAAATAAGGCTTTGATCTCAGACAAGTCGGATATGTCCTTAATTGCATAAGTGTCTAATTTATTAGCTTCTATATACCCTTGAAGAATAGACGCTAAATGAGTCTCCCATGAATTAGGTTCAGTTATTAAATTATCTGTTATAACATAAATGGTAATCATAATCCTTCTACTATCGCGCCATTTTCTTCATCTTCCCAAACTTCAACCCATTTACAATCAAATTGATTGAAAAGTTCTCTTCCTAACATTTCACAGGACATTGAACCAAATTCATGAGTTCGAGTTGTTGCGTCATAATACTTATCAGAAAGATATGCTAACACATCTCTTTTAAACATTATAAATTCTACATCTCTGTCATCATGATATACTTTTTTGCATACTTTAAAGTGAAACATATGTCTATGTCTATCAGATAAAAAAGCTACCTCTGGAAATAATTCCTTAGCAGCAGGGAAGTTGTGGCAAGCGTCTATAGACAATTTTACTATTACAGCTGTCGTTGTTTTCATAATTTAATTTTAGAAGCTGAAGAAATCAGCCATATTATCATTTTTAGGAATTCTACCATAACTCAAAGCATCATAAAATCCTTGAAGCTTATTTTCTAAAGACGCAGTGAATATTCTATCATAGTCTATATACTGAGTTACGAATTTAAGTATTTCTTCTGGATCGTCAAATCCTTTAACAGCACAAGTATCTAATCCAAAAGGATTATTTTTCAAATAAGTCCACTTAATCTTTTCACCATCTGTGATTGGCTGTGATAATGAAATCTTATAGTAAGTCATTAAATCATTATAATTCAAAGCTGACTTTGCGTGTATTGGAGTTCCTTTAACTCTATCTCCAAACATTTGACCTTTGGCTTTTTTAGTCTTGTATTTTTTCAATTCCTTTACTCCGGTCGGAAACATAATATCAAACATAGGTTTATGCTTCATTTCTTCTCGAAATGCTAACACCTTATCATCAATTTTCTTTTGAGGAGATATATTTAAAATATCAATTAAAATACCAGACATAAATTCTCTAAATGCTTTTGGGAAATTCGATCTTACAACATCCATTCCTTTTACATCTAGTTTCCATTCTTTAGCTCCATTAGTCATTTCAGAGATTAGAACTCCTTTCTCTGAAATAATTTTTTGAGCATAACGTTTCTTTGCAATCCATAACCCAGACTCTGCTACATATTCTTGTTTAATAGATAAAAAGTGTTTAGTAGAGTTTAAGATATTTAAACAAAATGCATCCCAAGACTCATTAATATACTTTTCAACTACCTGAGAAGTTTTATAAGTTATATCAATCTTTTCTTGTTTAGTCATTTCTTTACCCATTTTCGATTCCATTAAATCAATTATAGGCTTAGCAGAGAAGTAATTTGAATCTGTATCCACATAAATTACATACTCTTTATCAACTCCAGTTTGTTTAGTAAACCATTCATTACCTTTGAACATCGCGTGCTTGATAACCTGCTGTCCTGTTAGTGTGATAGACTCTGCGTTATCCAAATCATGGAATCTAAAACCTGGAGCTCCTAATGCACCATACAAAGAGTTATTTACAATCTTCATAGTATGCTGTCTAGAGTCAAAGAATTTAGACATATCAGCGTCTCCTTCTTTACCATATTTTTTGGCTAGAGCTCTATATTCTTCTCTTTCATTCATCCAAGTTTCAAGAATAGAAGGGATCAATCCATTTCTAGAATAATCATACACTACTCCAATTGAAGATACTGTAAATTTATTCTCGACTAAATAATCTCTGAATTCATTTATTGGAATTAGCGAATGTCTTGCACCTGCTTTAATTTTTGCACTTGTAGTGTCATTTGTATTATTCCAAAAAGACTCTTTTACTGAATCCCAATTTTCAATTCTACCTACTTTAGTCTCTGGAGATATATTTAAAGTTCTAATAATAGAAGGATATAGAGATGCCATATCTTCGTCAAATACCCATTCATACACACCTGGAATTGGATCTTTCACATAAGCTCCTGCAAAGTCATTTTCATGACCATCTTCTTCTGTTACCTGTGAGTGGTCTTTTAGTTTTCTATCCGGAGCAACTATTCCTAATCGCTTCATATAAGTCACACAAGCTCCATCTAGATATCTTGTAGTGAAATAAACATCTTCATAAGGCACATGGCCTTTGTGACAGATACCTCGGGCCAAAGATAAAAACTTAAGCTTCTCGTCTAACTCTAAAACTAAAGTAACGTCATTTACGTTATACTCTACAAACTTTTCAGGATCTGTTTTATATAAATGATCTAGGTTTCCTTCATACTCAATCTTACCTTTACCTAATTCTTTTTTACAAATATTGTCTAGAGAATATGAAGACTCTTCTGAGTAAGTAAATAGCTTATACAATGCCATGTAATCTAAACAAGACACTCCCATTATTCTATATCTGTTTCTATGAGGAAGATAAATTACTTCATTGATAGGAGATAAAGTGTTTGCATATTCCTTTCCAGCTACTTGCGAAATTCTATTATACAAATATGGAATATCAAAATAATCAATGTTCCATCCTGTTATAATAGTTGGATTGATTTCCATATAGTAAGTAAGAAATTTAGATATAAGTTCATATTCTGTTTGAACTACTTCTAAAATTAAATCTTTATCTGTATATGGTTTTAAGGCTCCGTCTTTATCTACAATAATTGCCACAGATTGCTTTGCAGTTCTATCATGAAATGCAATTGAAGTCATTGGTTGCCAAGCTTCTTCTGCTGAAGAAAATCCACCTTCTGTCGAAACCTCAATATCGATAAACATCTCTCTGTGACCTATTGAAGGATCATCCGTTTCAAAATATAAATCGATTAAAGTTCTTGTTTCTGGGTTGATGTCAGATTCATAAATTTGACCTCTCTGTAAATCAGAGTCATCCCACTTTGTAACCTTTTCTAATTTAGAACCATCAAGTGCCACAAACTTTCCATGAGCAGACTTTTTATAAGCATACTTCTTGAATGGAAATTGCATATGACCCTTTTTGTCGTCCCAAACGTGAATTAAATTTTTATTCTTTTGATATGCTATATTTTGATACATTAATTTTCTTTTATGATGTCAATCATCGTTTGTGCATTGTTATCCCATTTTTCTGTCCAAGACATTGGAACTACTAAACCACCTTCATTGAATTTTGCTTCAATTTCATCTACTGAATTATAAACATTTTTAGCAGGTACCATTTCAGGACAACATGCTCTATTTGGAACTAAAATTTCACAACCGAAATAAATTGCTTCTTGAATAGTGTAACCAAACGTTTCTTGATAAGCTGTCGACAAGTACCATTTTGCTCTTCTCATTAAATCAAAATACTCTGCTTTCGTTAATGAATGTCTATACTCGATGTTTTTAGGAAGCTTACCTAAATCTTTTGCTGGACCTGAAGAAGTAATAATAATTTTCTTTTTTGTGTTTTTTGCAAACTCAATCAATTCAGCAATTCCTTTTTCTTCAGAAAACCTATGAGGCCAAATAACAAAATCTTCTTTATCTCCGTCGTTTGGAAATTGCTTCATGTATTCTAAGTCCCATACCAATCCTGTTCTATGTACAGTTACTGGATTAAGACCGAAATGGTCACATACATTATATGCGTGATCTAAACTTCCTACAAAGATTCCATCACAGATAAAGTGATATCCTGCTTCTGAAGCATCTGCCCAATAAGATAATTGCTGCACAAAGTCTGTCTTATCAGCTCTACCTGCATAATTAATTCCAAATACTTTTACATCCATACCTTGAAGTTCGGACATATATTTAATCATTTCAATTCCTGGGAAGAATATATCTCCGATTAAAAATGAATCTCCATTTTCTACGTTGCCTTCATTAAATAAATCTGCAACCATTTGAAGTTGTGCTGCTTTGAATTTACATGTATTGACAATGTCTAGAAATTGACCTCTTTTAATTTCAGTATCAATTTCAATTTTAGGATATAAAGAGATATCTACTTTTGGATAGATAGCTGCATTCATCATACCTGTATACCTTTGTGGTAATTCTTCTAAAGGAAGATAAATAATTTTACTCATAAACTTAATTTTTATTTAATATAAGGAATTCTATTGAAAAAAACTAGATAAAGCATCTAAAGGATTTTCAATTTCTTTATGCTCTAAATTTCCATTGTCGTCTGGAATTCCTAAATACGTTTCGTGATTTGTTTGTTTGATTTGATACCAAGCTATATTTACATAAATGGTTTCAATATCTGAAGTTAGATACATTACTCCTTTGGCATTTTCTGTTTGAAAATATTTAGCGAGATCTATCCAAGTTCCTTTATTCTCTTGTAGATAAGTGTATAATCTATTTCGTGGCTCTTTACCTCTACCCATTATAGGTCCGTCTAGTAAACCTAATAAAGATTGTTTATAAGAGTTTTGATAATCTGTAAACTCTTTTAAAATTACATCTTCTGCAATAGGCTTTGCATTGTAAGACGCAAATACAGTCTCTGCTATATTTTTAGAATCAGCTACAATGAAATTGGAAAATCCTTTGAAGTTGTAATGCCAGTCATATTTGTCTAACACAATGGTAGGCATATATCTTAAGGCTTCTAACACTGCAATTCCAAATGATTCATTTTTATAAGGCATGAATGCTACCTTTGACTTTTGAATTATTTGAGCTTTTTCTTCTCCTACTACATCAGCCACAATTTCGAAATTGGTATGACCTATAGAAGCAAAGTCAGCTTCAAACTTTTTAACGTGTGCTTGACGCGTCATTACATTAGCCTTTATTTCAATGCCAAACTTCTCTTTTATGTCTGCCAGACACTTGATATAAGCGGCCGGATTCTTACGGTCTTCATGACGTCCTATATAAAGTAACCCATCCCTCTCTTTGATATTTACAGCGTTCGCATCTGTTAATGGATAAAGCTGTACATAAAGGTTAGGTTTAGGAAATGGAAGTAAAGGAAGTATCTTTTCTTTATTTTGTTCAGTCTGAATTAGCGTTGTAATTGGAAAGTACATCATGTGCTCTATTAAATTGTAATAGCAGTCTTTGAATACTCCAGCTCCTAATTCAGGGTTGATTGAAGCACATTCATGAGCGTATGAAGTTACATGTATATGTTTATAAAGTTCCATTTGGTAACATACAAAAGCTGATTCTGTATCATTACAAATTATTAAATCATATACATTATTTGCTAGCGCTTTGGTAATTGCAGATCGAAAGTTAATTGCTTTTTCAAAATTAAAGCTATCTGCAAATTGAAACAAATTAGAATGTTTTGAATATGCTAATCTGTCTTGTTTGTCTGGAAATATAAAATTAATAGGATAGTCCTTTAAGAAGTTTTCGTCAGGTTCCCCGTCAGACAGAACATCTATAAAGTGACCATTCTCTAGAAATGTGTCTATAGCTCCTTTCATGAAAATTCCGTGCCCTGAAGAGGGACGGAAGTTCATCTTGTTGATTATAAATAAAACTCTTTTCATAAATTAATTGGGCCAGTCTCGTGTTATATTATCCTTTAATTACTTGTTTGGCACCTAAGGTACCTGTTAATTTCTGCTCTAACTTATCTACTCGAGAGTCAATAGTACTATAAATTTCACTAATTTCACTACTAATTGTCCTATCGATTCCGTCAGCGCGGTTACTTAAATCTCGATGAGCTTCTTCAAGATTTTTACTTGAGTCTCTGTGCAACTCGTCGCACATTTTGTTAGTTCTATCAATCTCTCTATCTATTCGAAGATTGGTTTGTATATCTCTTTCAGATATTTCCTTATAAGCACCTTCAATTGAATGTTCATGGTCTATTAAAGACGATTCTAATTTTGATACTCTTTTAGCTAATCCAGACACAAACACAATGCTTAAAATTAAAAGCACTGCACCTACCCCTGAAAGAAAATAAATTGTTTCCATATTGTTTAAATTATTAATGAGACTGGCCGTCAATTAATTATTTTTAAGTGTATCAACGAATCTATAAAATTCGTTTCTTGCTGCAGGATCTTCTAAAAAGGCACCTGACATTTTTGAAGTCATCATTGTCGAGTCATGTCTTACTCCTCTAACACAAGCACACATATGGTTCGCTGCTATCATAACAGAAACACCTTTATTACCTTCACAAACTTCATTGATATAATCATGAATTTGCATAGTTAAGTTTTCTTGCACCTGAGGTCTTCGAGCAAAGTACTCTACAATTCTATTTAATTTTGACAATCCAATTACTTTACCATCTGAAGAAGGAATGTAAGCTACGTGAGCATATCCTACAAAAGGTAAATGGTGATGAGAGCAAAATGATTTAACATCAATATTTCCTTGAAACACTACTCCATCATAACCATCTAAATTGTCAAATGCAGTGATTCTAGGGGCATCTGCATAACATCCTTGAGCTAAATCATTAACAAACGCTTTTGCTACTCTTCTAGGAGTATCTGAAGAGTTTGGGTCATTCTCCCAATCAATTCCTAACGCTGTCATGTATTTGCCATAATGTTCAGCAGCATGCTCAATCATAGCTAATTTTTCTTTTTCAGTTCTAGGACTAGAAGAATTTGCATATTTTAATAGTTCTTTCATATTAAAAAGGTAAGTCTAAATCTAATTGAGAATCTTCATCTAAAATACCTAACAATTCAGACTCTCTGTATAATTGATATTCTAGTTTATTTAGTTTCATTGTTTGAGCTTGTCCATAAGGAGGTAATACAACTTCATCTCCTATCTTAACTGACATAGGAATAAGTGAACCGTTTTGAGTATACAACCCAGGCCCCACTGCTACTACCTTACCCATTTTTACATCCTCTGAAGATACAGTCTCAGGAATTATGATTCCAGAAGTTGTTCTTTTTTCTTCTTTTGATTTGTATTCTTTTACTAGAACTCTGTCGCCTAACGGTCTTAATTTTTTATTTTCCATGTTTATTTAATTGAATATTTTGTTTTTCCGTCTAATGACTCTGCTTTTATTAAATCTTTAGTAATGTTTACTAATTTCATATCATGATGTCTTTTTAATATTTCTATCAATTCAACACGAGTAAGACGCTTATTTTGCCATAATGTATGCAAAGCTCTTAACATTTCAAATTCAGTCGATTTTGCTATCACTGTGTTATTATTTTGCTGCAAATCTTAACATACATCCCCTAAAAGCTTCCGGCATATAATCTTCTGGGTTTGTTAAAACTTTTTCAAGTTTATCACGAAGAGATTGTTTCATTACTTCATCTTGATCTTCTTTACTATCTATATCTTGTGGAAAGGTAGGATTGAAGGTAAGTGTGATTGATCTTGAAGGTTCAAAATTTTCAGGATTGTATAGTAGTGGTCCAAATGTACATCCATCCTTTACTGGTGAGTGTACTGTTTTAGGATCATACATTTTAGGTGTAAAGAGAATTTGATATACATAAGCAGTCTTTCCTTCGTAAGTAGGATTTTCTTCATCATCTAATTTAATTGTTTTGGCTACAATTGCCTCTTTACCATCTTCAGTCATTCCCGCTGGTATTTCCATCCAAAGTACTTTTTTTACTTTAAAATGATCTATTACTAACTGCTCTACTTGTACCTTCTGTTCGTCAGTTAGTGCTGTTACGTCATAGCCTCCTGCTGCTGCTCCCATGTTTAATCCTCCAAAAGCAAGTCGCTCATCCGTAACTGGACCTACAATGTCCATTACTCTTTTTGTAATTTTATTTTCCATATTTTTATTTTTTATTAAACTTCTCTTTGGTCTTCGAATGCAATTATATGAGGTCTCCAAGTTAATCTATAACCATTATCTCTAACCCAATCAAACATTTTTGGATAGGATTTGAATAAAGCTTCTCTTGAATCTCCTGCCGGCATAAACCAAACTTTATCTTCTGGAACATCTAACATTTTGATACATCCCATAATTTCTTTCAAAGCTTCTTGATCTTCTCCATCCCATACAGGTTTTAAGTGATAGTCAGAATGATATGAAATCATTTTAGACATTGCATCATAATTAAGTCTTAACTTGTTATGTTGCTTAACCATTTTCTCATCGACGATATCCCCTTGCGGAGTAAGTATACCTGGCCGTGGAACAGAGTTAGAAAACTTAGGACTAATGCTAAGTAGATTAATCGGAAAGTCTGTTTCCAAGTAATGTGATCCCTCTGTTTCAATAGTAATAAAAATTCCTCTGTCATGTGCTAAATGTGTTAGTTCATTTACTAATGCTGGATGCATGGTTGGCGAGCCTCCTGTAAGCATCATCTCTTTGATGTGCGGATTTGCATCATACATGTTAATAATGTCTTGGAAACTAACATGACCTTTTTCAGGGTGAATAGAAGTGTACCAAGAATCACACCAACCTCCTTCACCAAACCAACATCTGTGAGTACAGCCTGTCGTTCTAATTACTACAGTAGGATATCCTGCTCTAGATCCTTCCGACTGAACTGCTGTGTAAAGTTCTACAATAGGAAGTGTTTTGTTATAATCTTCTATTCTTTTCATTATTTTGCTCCTCTAGATTTGTAATGGTCTGCTTTGGAAAATTTAGAAGAAGACTCTTCTTTTTTAGGAACAAAAGCTTTCTTAAGACTAGGCAACCATGCCATTAATTGTTCGTAATTTGATTTTGCCGAATTCTTACTCATGTAATTTATATTTAGTTATTTGTTTATCCTCGATATGAATTGCATATCTGATATGAAGCTGCATTTCTTTCATGCTCATACACTTCTACTTTTACTGCTGACACTCTG
>Ga0214919_10000979_pt1 | contig 48405 bp, 37 predicted proteins | sample LL1503_MetaG_FD_177994 | JGI IMG/M metagenome (GOLD analysis project Ga0214919, IMG submission 177994) | Freshwater microbial communities from Lake Lanier, Atlanta, Georgia, United States - LL-1503 | ecosystem: Environmental > Aquatic > Freshwater > Lake | place: USA: Georgia | collected...
GTTACTGGTTTAATAAATGGTACTGGATATCGCTTTAATATATCTGCAAGAAATATTGCCGGTCTTTCTATAGCATCTATTGATATATCAGCAACACCATTTACTGTACCTAATCAAATTACAGCTGTTGTTGCTACACCAAGAGACAGACAAGTAGATCTGTCGTGGAATGCACCATTTAATGGTGGAAGAAATATTAGTAACTATTTAGTTAAAGTATATACAGATTCATTTAATTGGGATATTTTAGCTAATACTACAGATACATCATATAATGTTACTGGTTTAATAAATGGTATTGGATATCGCTTTAATATATCAGCAATAAATGATGCAGGTCTTTCTATAGCATCTATTGATATATCAGCAACACCATTTACTATACCTAGTGCACCAATAATTACTGCAACCGCTGGTAATGCTTTAGTGGATTTATCTTGGAATGCACCAAGTAGTAATGGTAGAGATATTAGTAGTTATATAATTCAAACAAGTCCAGATTCAATAGCTTGGACTACTGATAGTTCAACAAATGCTACAACACGTTTTAAACAACTAACTGGATTAACAAACGGTGTAAAATATTATTTTAGAGTATTTGCAACAAACGTTGCTGGTGATAGTTCATCATCAAATGAAAAAAGTGCAATACCATTTACTGTACCCGATGCACCTACCGATGTTCTAACAGATGTTAGTGGTATTAGTGGTCAAGCTAATGTAAGGTGGACAGCACAATTTAATGGTGGTTCAGATATATCTAGTTATATTGTAACAAGTAGTCCTATAGGTGGAATAGCAACAATAAATTTTGTAGCAAGAACAGCAACTGTTACTGGATTAACTGATGGTTCAAATTATACTTTTACGGTAAAAGCAAGAAATGTAGCAGGTGATTCATTGGAATCTATTGCATCAACTCCTGTAGTAATGCCATATACTGTGCCTAATCAAATTGAATCTATTACTTTAGTGTATGGTAACAATAGAGTAGATTTATCTTGGAATGCACCATTTAATGGTGGAAGAGATATTAGTGACTATTTAATAACAGCATTTTTTGATTTATCTAACGTTTCATTTGCTACATTTCTATTTACAACTACCTTTGCTAATTTTACTGGTGGAGTAAATGGTCAACTATATCGTATAAATATCTCTGCACGAAATATTGCCGGTTTTTCTATACCATCTGTTGATGTATATTTTACACCATTTACTGTACCTGATCAAATTATAGATCCTATTGCTATACCTAGAGACAGACAAGTAGATCTCTCGTGGAATGCCCCATTTAATGGCGGAAGAGATATTAGTAACTATTTAATTAAAGTATATACAGATTTATCTAATTGGGATATTTTTACTAATACTATAGATACATCATATAATGTTACTGGTTTAATAAATGGTACTAGATATCGCTTTAATATATTTGCAAGAAATATTGGAGGTCTTTCTATAGCATCTACTGATATATTAGCAACACCATTTACTGTACCTAATCAAATTACAACTGCTGTTGCTATACCTAGAGACAAACAAGTAGATCTATCATGGAATGCCCCATTTAATGGTGGAATAGATATTAGTAACTATTTAATTAAGGTTTATACAGATATATCTAATTGGGATATTTCAACTAATACTACAGATACATCATATAATGTTACTGGTTTAATAAATGGTACTGGTTATCGCTTTAATATATCAGCAAGAAATATTGCAGGTCTTTCTATAGTATCTACTGATATATCAGCATCACCATTTACTGTACCTGATCAAATTACAGATCCTATTGCTATACCTAGAGACAGACAAGTAGATCTGTCATGGAATGCACCACTTAATGGTGGAAGAGATATTAGTTACTATTTAATTAAAGTATATACAGATTTATCTAATTGGGATATTTTTACTAATACTATAGATACATCATATAATGTTACTGGTTTAATAAATGGTATTGGATATCGCTTTAATATATTTGCAAGAAATATTGGAGGTCTTTCTATAGCATCTACTGATATATCAGCAACACCATTTACTGTACCTGATCAAATTACAACTGCTATTGCTATATCTAGAGATAAACAAATAGATCTGTCATGGAATGCACCATTTAATGGTGGAAGAGATATTAGTAACTATTTAATTAAGGTTTATACAGATTTATCTGATTGGGATATTTTATCTAATACTACGGATACATCATATAATGTAACTGGTTTAATAAATGGTATTGAATATCGCTTTAATATATATGCAATAAATATTGCAGGTATTTCTATAGCATCTCCTAATATATTTGTAACACCATTTACTGTACCTGATCAAATTATAGATGTTATTGCTATACTTAAAGATAAAGAAGTAGATCTATCGTGGACTGCACCATTTAATGGTGAAAGAGATATTAGTAACTATTTAATTAAAGTATATACAGATACATCTAATTGGGATATTTCAACTAATACTACGGATACATCATATAATGTAACTGGTTTAATAAATGGTACTAAATATCGCTTTAATATATTAGCAAGAAATATTGCAGGTCTTTCTATAGCATCTCCTAATATATTTGCAACACCATTTACTGTACCTGATCAAATTACAACTGCTATTGCTATACCTAGAGACAGGCAAGTAGATTTGTCATGGAATGCACCATTTAATGGTGGAAGAGATATTAGTAACTATTTCATTAAAGTATATACAGATACATCTAATTGGGATATTTCAACTAATACTATAGATACATCATATAATGTGACTGGTTTAATAAATGGTACTGGATATCGCTTTAATATATATGCAAGAAATATTGCAGGTCTTTCAAAACAAGCTATTGATATATCGGGAACACCTAGAACTATTTCTGATGCACCAACAATTGGAACAACAATTGTTGGTAATAAACAAGTTACTATAAATTGGATTGCACCAATATCAAATGGTGGTTCGGATATATCAAGTTATAAAATAACAACTTATGAAAATGGAAATATATTTATAAAAGATACAATTGTAAGTGTATTACCAACATTAAAAATAATAGATGATTTATCAAATGGAACAGCTTATAGTTTTACAGTGACAGCAATAAATATAGTAGGTAATTCATTTGCATCTACTCCAACTAATTTAATAATACCGTATACTATACCTAATAAAATTTCATTCATTTCTATAATACCTGGTAATTCTTTTATTGATTTGTCTTGGAATGAACCATTTAATGGAGGAAGAGATATTAGTGATTATTTAATTGAAAAATCTACAGATTTATCTAATTGGGATATTTTATTCTCTACTACTACTTTTTATAGAATAAATGATTTATCAAATGGTAATTTATATTATTTTAAAGTATATTCGCGAAATTTGGCGGGTAATAGTGAACTATCTAATATTATATCAGCATCACCATTTACTGTACCTGATCAAATTACAACGGTTACTGCTATTACAAATGATACTTTTATAGATTTATCATGGAATATACCACTTAATGGAGGAAGAGATATTAGTGACTATTTAATTGAAATATCTACAGATTTATCTAATTGGTATTTCAATAGCTTATCTAATACTACTTTTAAAAGAGTAAGTGATTTATCAAACTATACTTTATATTATTTTAGAGTATATGCAAGAAATTTAGCAGGTAATAGTACACCATATATTATTATATCAACACCAATGCCAGTTCCTGGACCAGTTCGAAACCTTAATTTTATAAAATATGCTACTTCGGTTGATTTATTTTGGGAAGCACCTTTAAATAATATTAATTCTAATATTTCTAGCTATAATTTAACTTTTTATCCTAGTGGAGGTATGACTACAACTATTTTAAATATTACTGACACATCCTTTAATGTTTATGCTTTACAACGAAATACTTTATATACATTTGAAATAGTTGGAGTAAATCAAACTGGAATAGGAAGTAGTGCATCAATTAGTTTAACTACGTTTTCAACAACAGCTCCATCTAATTTTTCAGGTGATGCAAGTAATAATTCAGTATATTTAAGTTGGAATGCACCAATTGATAATGGAGATTTAGATATTTCTGGATATGTTATAAGTATTGATGCAGAAGGATTTTCTAATATTTTATTAAATGCAAATATATTTAATTATAATTTTACTGGTTTAATTAATAGTACTATATATGAATTTACAATTTATGCTTATAATAAGGAAGGAATAGGTGAATCTGTATCAATTAGTAAGAAAACAACTGAATATATAACATCAACTATTTTACCACCAGGTCAAGACTTTTATATAATAACTATTAATGGTATTCCAATTTTATTTGAAAATACAATACTTGTAACTGATTTATCACAAAATAAGATTGGTGTTTCTCAAGATTATACATTATTTAATAGACCAACCTTATTTATTACATCCATATTTAATATTTCATCATTAAATAATTTAATTGATAGTGTATTAATTGGTTATCAAAAAGAAATTAAAACAATTCTTATTAAAAGAAATGTATTTGATCAAGAAATTATTAGTCAAGGTAAAATAAGTTCTATATTAGAAGGTAATTTAAAAGTTTATGATTTAAATGAAAATTACACTGAATTAAAATTAGAAGAAAGTGATTTAAGTGATAATGTAATAACTGTTTTATCAGTTATTGAATCAACACTTTATGAATTACAATATAAAAAATATATGAAATTTTACATTAAATTAATTGATTTAAATACACAACAATTTATTACATCTGGTTTTAATATACCTGTTATATTTAATTTAAATAATAGAAATGTTCGTGCATCAACATTAATTATTAAGAGATTAAATGAATTAACAAATCAATATGAAATTATAGGAAATGTTCAAAATATATCATCTAAAATCTTTACATTCAATTTAACATCAAACTCTGAATATTATTTACAAGAAGAACAAGATGTACCAGATCCTCCAACAAATATAGTAGCATACCAAATGGGTAGTGGACCAACATCAAAAGTATATGTAACTTTTGATCCACCAATTTTTATCGGTTCTACACCTATTATTAGTTATACTGTTGAGGCTTCAGCTATTGAAAAACCAACAAAAACTATAACCACAACTAATTTATCTAATAGTATACTTATACCATTCTTAACTATTGGTAAAGAATGGACTTTTAAAGTTAAAGCAACAAATAGCAATGGTTCAAGTATATGGTCTACAACAACTACTTTAATACCAACAGGTTCAGGTACAACAACAGGTGATCCTATTATTACAACAATTTATGGTGAAAAATATTTACTACCAAATGTTAATGGTTGTTTCTTGATATTTGATAACAAAAAAGTAGAGTATCCTTTATATATAACAGCAGATTGTTTCTTTTTAACAAATGAAGAATTATTAAATTCTGTATTTATAAGTAACTGGGCAACTAACTATACTTTTATGAGAACTCTTAATATTAAATTTAAAAAGTATACATTTACAATAGATATGAATACATTAAATATTAATTATAAATTTAATAAAAATAATAATAATATTATAATTGGTAACATTTATGAAGATAAAATGATTTTATCTCGTTATTATAGTATTAATAGAAAGAAAGAATTAGGTGATAATTTAATATTTAATGGTAAATCAAGAAAAATAGATTTAATACATAAGAATAAAGTATATACTTTAAGAGTATCTGTTGATTTAGGCTGTGCTGATCATAGAAATGAATTTGTATTAGATGGACCTGATTTAAGCACTGGTTATGGTGCAATTATATCTAAAAATCATAAAAGTAAATTATTAGATTATAAAAAAACTAAAATGATTATTTAGGTCCTCTTTCTTTAACTCTTCTAATAGATACTTTTTCTTTAGTTTCTCTTGATTTTAAAATATAGTCAGCCATCATAGAGGCTTTACTATCATCTTTAGTAATATCAAAAAGTGCTTTTTGAATGTTTTCTTTCTTTAATGGTGCTTGAGATTTAGAAACTTGTTTAGTTAATTTACCGTCATCGATAGCAATTTCCGATTGTCCAATATTATCTAAATAAGATAATATATATTCTTCAGCCTGTTTTTTTTCATCATTGATTTCTTTAACTGTTTCGCGAATTTTTCTTAAATCATCATCTAACTTAACCCAACGAACAATTTTATTTTTAAAATCATTTGATACTTGAATTTCTTTAGGAGAATCCGACATATTATATATAGAATAGATAATTTTTTTATTTTAAAAATTATATATTTTATATTTTTAAAATTTAATATAAAGGTTTAATATTGTAATCAGGTTCAGTAGTGCTGTTATTCCAAGGAGATACAGAAAATTTAGGAACATTGATAGAACCTCTAATATCATAAGAAGCATTTTTAAGAGATTGACCAACAGTATTTACACCAATTACGTATTTTTCAGTGTTAATTAATTTATCATCATTTATATTATATTTTGCTTGTGAAAAGTCAGTATTAAACCAATCATCATTTATTTCTTTAGGTAAGAAATCTTTAGCATTATAATTCTTAACATTATTTCTATTTAAATCAACAATATTCGTTTTTACACAATCAGGAATAGGTTTATCAAAAGCAATATCTAAAGAAGCACCAAAATCATTTATTTCCTCATTTGCTTGAAAATTAAAAACAGCAGCGTTATATGGAACACCGTTAGATACGGCCATTTTATTTTCAGGTACGGTCATTTCAGTTTCACCTTCAGCTTCAGCTAAAACTTGATCTACTAATTCAGTAGATGTGAAAGGTTCAACAGTAGCAAATTGATTTTGATTAAATTGATGTTGATATTGTTCAGATTGATTTTGATTAAATTGATGTTGATATTGTTCAGATTGATTTTGATTAAATTGATGTTGATATTGATTTTGTTCAAATTGATTTTGATCTAATTGATATTGATTACATTGATTTAGATTAGATTCTATATTATTTTTAATATTAGTTTCCATTACAGGTTCATATTTAGGTTCATATTTAGGTTCATATTTAAGTTCCGGTTCTGGTTCTAGTTCAGGTGGTTCCGGTTCATCATTAGTAAAATCGTCGTTTTCAATATTAGTAAAACCGTCGTTTGAATTCATTAAACAATAAATAAGGAAAGCAACTACAACTAACAATAAAATAGTAGATAATTTTATATCATCAGGCATATAGATATATTTTGTCTTAGAAAAAAATTTAAAGTTTTTATTTATATATTTTCTAACTAATATATTAAATATTAATTTGATAAATATTCTTCTTCTGAAGAATCAGAAATAAACTTATATTTTGAATTAATATAAATTTTTTTTATTTTATTTTCTAAAATTTTTATTTTAATTAAATCGCCTTCTTCTAAATAAAATAAAGGAACTATTTTATTTTGTTCATTTAATATTTTACATTTAACACTACCTTTAACTATTTTAGAATAATATTTATCACCTGAATCAAATTCAATAAACATATTATTTTTATCTAAAATTATACTTTTAATTTTTCCAAAAAATATTTTACTCATTATAATATTAAAAAATATTTTTATTCTATAGACTTATAATATGAATAATAATTTTGATTTATTAGATAAAAAAGGTAATAATATTATACATAAATTAGTTAAAAGTAATAATTCAAAAATATTAAAAGAAACTTTAGAAAGTCTTATTGAAAAAGGAGACTTAAAAAAATTAATAAATCAAAAAAATTACTATGGTTATACACCATTGCATATTGCAATTAATAAAGAGAATCAATCTTTTGCACAAATATTAATTAATAATGGTGCTGATATTCGAATTTTGACTGATAATGGATATAGTATAAAATGGATTAAGGAAAAACAAAAAAAAATAGATAGTTTAAAAATTATTGGAATAAGATTTTTATAATTATATTTTTTATAATTATACTTTTTTTATTTAAAAAAAATTGATATTAAAAACTATTTAAAAACATATTATCTCTATAAATAGATTATGACTTCTAAATTAGACCATTACTTAGATATGACAGATGATCAAATTGATAATTTAATTAATAATTTAAATTTAAATAATAATTTAGAATTAGACTTTAAAAAATTAGATATTAAAAAAAAGAGTTGTAAATCATGTAAAAGTGAAAAATTAGTTAAAGATAATATCAAAGGTTATTTAGTTTGTACAGAATGTGCCGTAATTAATCAAGAATTTTTAGATGAAAATCCAGAGTTCACATATGATGAAGAAAATAATGGTAATGGGTCATCAAGGTATGGATGTCCTGCTAATTATTTTTTCCCAAAATCTGCATTAGGAACAAAAATAGCTCCTCCAAAAAAAGGTTATAATAAAGTTATAGCTCTTCAACGTCAAGGTCAAATGCCTTACCGTGAAAAAAGTTTATTAGAAGTATTAGAAAGAATTCAATCAAAATGTAAAAAATATGGAATTACACAAACAATTATTGATTCTGCAAAAATTCTTTATAAAAAAGTAAGTGATAGTAAACATATTCGCGGTAAAAGAAAAGGAAAAAATATGATAATGCGTTGTATTAATCGGCGTTCTATGATTGCTGCTTGTGTTTTTTATGCTTGTAAAATGCAAAAAGAACCAAGAAGTCCTAAAGAAATAGCTGATATTTACGATTTAGAAATTAAACACGTTCATCGTGGTTGTAGAAAAATTTTAGATTATATAGATTTAAACTCAACGTTTTATCAAATTAGAAATTCTCAAGCTGCTGATTTTATTGAAAGATTATCTAAAAAAATGGATATTGATAAAAAATATATTGATATTGCAAAAGATGTATGTAATAATATTCACAAGTTAGATATTGCATCAACTCATGAACCACCTTCTATTGCGGCTGGTTGCATTCTTCTAGTAGCAAATACATATAATATAAATATTTCAAAAAAACAAATATCTGAAATTTTTGATATTTCCGATGTTACTATTTCAAAAACATATAGAAAAATTCATCCATATTATAAAATTATACTTAATAATAAAGTAACAGATTTAATTCTTCAAAAAAAAAATGCAATGATAAATCCAGATAAAAATGAAATTTCAGAAAAGAATTTAGTTCTTAAGGAACAATTAAAAAAAGAATTATTAGAAGATATTAAAGAATATGATTCTGAAATAGAATCAGATTCTGAAACTGAATCTTTTAATAATGATGAAATAGAAACTTTTAATAATGATGAAATAGAAACTTTTAATAATGATGAAATAGAAACTTTTAATAATGATGAAATAGAAACTTTTAATAATGATAAAATAGAAACTTTTAATAATGATAAAATAGAAACTTTTAATAATAAAGAAACTAAAACTTTTAATAATAAAGAAACTAAAACTTTTAATAATAAAGAAATAGAATTTTTTAATAATAAAGAAATTGAAACAGAAACAGAATCAGAATCAGAAATAAAAAAACCAATAAAAAAAATAAATAATAAAAAAAAGAAAAACTTAGAAATATAATTTTTTTATAATTAAACTAAAATAATATCAATTATTTCATCTATATATTCAAATATTTTTACTTCAAACGTATCATTAATTAATTTAGGATACTTTTGTTTAATTTCTTCTAAATCATTTTCATTATCTTTTGGTATAAAAACTAATTTAACACACGCTTTTTTAGCACCAATTAATTTAAAATTTAATCCACCAATTTTAGTTATTCTTCCTGTTAATTCTATTTCACCGGTTAATGCTACATCATTTCTTATACCTTTATTTAAAATTCTAGAAATAAAAGCACTAGTAAAAGCACAACCTGCACTTGGACCATCTTTAGGTATTGATGTTGATGGTGTGTGTATATGAAAACCATATTTAAAATTTTCAACTAAATATTTATCAAGATTTTTTATAAAAGGATATTTTTTTATATTTCTTCTAATATAATCAATTGCTGCTGTTAATGAACAATGAACCGATTCTTTCATAACTTCTCCTTGTTTACCTGTTAATTTAATTTCATATGCATTTGGTGTTGAACTAAAATTATTAAATATTTGAATAGGAATAATACCACCGTTACCATTATTTGTTGCATATAAACCATTAATAATACCAATATTTGGTTTATCAAGTATTTTTATTATTTCATTAGTTGGTTTTTGTAATATAATATTAATGTTTTCTTTTGTTATTTCTTTTATAGAACCTTCTTTAAATTGTTCTCTTTGATATATTTTATCTAAATTTAAAGTTAAAAAAATTTTTTCAATATATCGTTTAATATCTCTTACACCAGCTTCATTGGTATAATTTTCTATTATATATTCTATAATATCATCTGTTAGTTGTGTCCATTTTTCATTTTGTAAACCAATTGAATTAATCATTTCTGGTATTATAAATTCTTTGGCTATTTTAATTTTTTCACTTGTTGTATATGATTTTATATGAATTTCTTTTAATCTATCTAATAAAATAGGATCAATTAATGATGAATCATTATATGAAAAAATCATTATTACTTTATCTAATGAAAATTCAATACCTTGAAAAAATCTATCCTGGAAAGTTTTATTCATATTTGGATCTGTTAAATGAATTAAAATACTTGTTATTTCATTAATATTTCCATGTTTTGATGTTGATTTATCTAATTCATCAAAATATAATATACATCTTGCTTTACCTGCTTCTACCATTTTTTTAATAATTAAACCAGGTTGAGAACCAGAATAAGTATATCCATGACCATGTAACAGTTCACCATCATTTTGACCACCTAATGTTATTTGAACAAAAGGAATATCTAATGCATTACTTACACTTTTTGCTAATAAAGTTTTACCAACACCAGGAGGTCCTACTAATCCAAAACTAGTACCCTGAGATGATGGATTTGAAATCCATTTACCAATTATTTGTAATAATGATTTTTTAGCTTCTTCATGACCAAAAGCTAATTTATTTAATTTATCTTCTACTTGAGTTAAATAATTAATAGATTTTTTAGATTCGGATTTTAGAGATTCATAAAATAAATCATCATTTATAGATGGCCAAGGATAATTCATAATATGTTTTACAAATATTAATTGTTTATAATATTCATTATTATATAATTTCATTTCTTGTATTTTTTCTAATGTTAAAACTTTTACATAATCTGGTATATTTTTATTAGAAACTAATTGTTTTTTATAATCAATATCTTCTAATGATATTCCTTTTAATCTTTCAATTTCTTGTTTTATAATATTTTGTGATTTTTTTAATTTTATTTGAAGAGAAAAAGTTAGATTATTATTAACTAAATTAATAATATTTGTTAAATTAGTCTTTTTCTCTTTCATTAATCCTAATAATAATCCTGCTATATCTACAGTTTCATTATTACCAAGTAAAAGTAAAAATATAATAGTAAACATATTTTTTAAATTAGAATTTTCTGCTATAAATTCTTTCATTATAATTAAAAATGTTGATGATGATAATTTGATATATTTTTCATAATATATTTTAACATTTGTTAAATATTCTAATGTACTTAATGTATAAAAATTACCTAAATAATCATGTCTAATAAACTTTTTAAGAAATTTATTATCAATATCTAATTCTTCTATATTATCTTCTATTTTGTTTTTATAATTATATAAAATTGGATAATTTAATTGGGATGTTTTAAATATAACACCTATAGAATCATTTTTAAAAATACCTGTAATTTTAATATATTTTTTATAATATTTAATCCATAATTCTCTTGATAATTCAAGTAAATCATTTGTATCAAATGTTTTAGGTTTTCGCCAATAATATAATTCATCTTTATTTACATCAAAAAAATCTATAGATAAAGGAATAAATATATTATTAATTTCATTTATTAATGTTATTATATTAGAATCAAATATTTTTTTATAATTGTTACCAATAAAAAAAGTTAATAAACCATCTAAAGAATTATAACCAAAAGAACTCATTATTTTTCCAATATCTAATAATTGTTTTGATAAAGGTATATTTTTAAAATTAATAAAATTTCTTAAATCAATAATATCATCAAAATTATTATTTAATTTAGTCAAATCAAATTGATTAAAAAATATATCAAGTTCTGTATTTTTATCTAAACTATCTATAATAAAATTATTGTAATTTGTATTTATATTTTTATTTATTTCGTTTAATTTATTTAATAAGTTTTGTTTAAATATATATTCAATAAAAAAATTATCATATAAAAATATTATATGTTGATTTAAATTTAAAATATATAATGATAATTCCTTGTATATTTTTTGTAATAAAGATAATTTTAATTTTTTAATATTTTCAATCATTATTATTAAATATACATTTTAAAATAATAATGATTAAAAATGTTCGTTTATTTTAAATTATCAATGGTAACCAAATTAATATTTAAAGAAATATTAAACACACTTAAAAAAAGTTTAGTGTGTTTGATTTAAAAAAATATTATAATAATAAGTTATATAATGCCTTCTAACTCTAAAAATATGAAACTTGCGCCTACTAAAGAAGTTCAACCTACTGAACCTACTGAACCTACTGAACCTAAATCTAAAAAAATGTCTAAAACTGTAACTGTTGACCCTGTTATTACAGCTGAACCCGCTCCTCAAAAAGGAGCTGGTAAAACGAAAATTACTAAAGATGATGTTAAACTCGAACCTGAAATTAAAGTAGAAGATGTCGCACCTCCTAAACTTAAAGGTAAAAGCAAGACTGCTGAAGTTAAAGTAGATGTTGCCCCTGTTAAAGTAGAAGATGTTGAACCTGTTAAAGGCAAGGGCAAGAGTAAAGGTAAATCTAAAGTTGAAGATGAACCTGAAGAAGCTAAAGAAGAAGCTAAAGAAGTTCCTGTTCAAAAAGCAGGTGGTTCCAAGTCAAAAGCTACTAAAGCTGATAAAACTACTAAAGCTGATGAAAAACCTACTAAACAAAGCAAATCTGAAACGGAAACTACTATTGAAGGTGAAGCTGATATTGAAAAAGGTGTTCGTTCTTTCAAAGTCCAACTTCCTGGAACTGAAGACTACATCGGTCGTTACACTGGTCTAACTCCTTATCAAGCAGCTAATAAAGCCCTCAGCAAATACTTCCGTGAAAACAAGACTATTAAGACTATTCAGAATGAAATTACTTTTTCTATTCGTGAATCTACCCGTGGAAGTAAAAGAAGTACTTATACATACAATGGTAAACGTGAAAAACTAGTAATCCCTGTCAAATACTCTATCAATGGTCCTGATGGAAATGCACGCGAAATTGTAAAGGAATATAAAAATAAATTAACCAAAGTTAAGAAAGCCGAAACTGAAACTGAAGTTAAAGAAACATCTACTTAAGTTAATTATTTCAAATTAAGATATAATTCTTCACAAGATTTATTAAAATCTCTTAATTTATCTTCCCAATTAATTTCATCATAATTTTCCATAGATTCAAGTGTTTCTGTTATAATAGTACTTAATATATTTTTATTATTTTCAGAAAGTTCAAGTTGTTCTTCATCAATTTCTGTTTTTAAATAAATACACATATTTTTTAATTCTTCTTTATAATCTCTTTTAAATTCTTCATCATTATCTTGTAATTCTTTTAATACTATTAATTTTTCCTGTAAATATTCAGTAGTAAAATTAGATAGTTCCAGTTTTTCTAATAACGGTTTAATAAAGTCAGACCAATCAGGATTTTGTGCTAATAATAAATTAGCTCTTCTATTTATATCTGCTTTTAATTCATTAAATAATACTTTTTCTAATTCATCCATTTTTTTATCATTATGTTCATCATTATCTAACAAATTATTAATTTTTGTTAAACCTGAATATTTTTCATCTATTTTATAAATAATTTCTAATAATTCAGTATTTGATTTTTGTTCTAAATCTTCTTCAATATTATTTAATTCTAATTGAATTTCTTTTTTAGTTTCTTCTGATAATAATTCATTTATACTTAAATTAATAAGAGCATTTTCTATTTTAGTTTTTATTATATAAATTCTTTGTAGTTTAGTTACTGTTTCATTATCAATATCATTATTTAATTCTGCTTCTTCTAAAATTTTAAGAAGAGTATTTTCGTCATATTTGGGTATATCTTTTAATAATATATTTAATTCTGAACCTGATTTTTTATCTAAAACTGTAACATTAATTATACCATTTAGATCAATTCTAAAAGCAATTTCAATAACTGGCATACCTGTTAATGATACTTTATTAAATTCAATTTCACCAATTAATGTATTTTTATTTGCTATCTTTCTTTCTCCTTGATATATTTTTATTTTAATATTTGATTCTCCTGGTGTATCTGTTGTATATTTTTGAGAACGTTTAGCTGGTAAAGGAGTATTTTTAGGTATAATAATTGAAAAATTTCCATCTACTGTTTCAATTCCGAAAGATAATGGTAAAACATCAACTAATAAAACATTTTTTTCAGATTTATAATATCCTTTAATAATACCAGCATATAATGCTGCACCTTCTGATACTACACTTTCTAAATTTGGATGAATCCATGGTTTTTTTCCAGTTATATCATAAATTTTATCTTGTAATATTTTCATTTTACTTGAACCACCAACAAGAATAAAATATTCTATTCCTTCATAAGTTTGAATTATATTTGATAATAAATCATCAACTCGTTGAAGTAATTTACTAGATAATTTATTAAATTCTTTTAATGATAATTCAAAATTATAATCAATACCAACATTTTTTAGATTTGTTATATATTGTTCTTGATATGATAATTTTTCTTTAATTCTTTGGGCAGTATAAAATAAAGAGTCTTTTGATATTTCTGATTTTTCTAATTTTAACTTATCAATAATATAATTAACAATAATATTTGTAAAATTATCACCACCTAAATCATTTAATCCTTCACTATGAAGCACTTGAAAAAAATTATCTTCTCTTTCTAATATTGTTATATCCATAGTACCACCACCTGTATCAATAACCATTATTTTATCTTCACCTCCTTGATTTAATCCATATGCTAAAGATGCTGCAGAAGGTTCATTAATAATTCGAATAACTGAAAAATTATTATTAATAAATGCTTCTCTAATAATTTCACGTTGATTATCTGAAAAATTTGAAGGGACAGTTATAACTGTTTCTATTTTAATTAATCCATTAAATTTTTTATGTATTAATGATTTAATATGATTAATAAAAATATTCAAAATATCACTTATATTATATTCTTTATTATTTCTTATTAAATTGTATTCTTTACCAATTTTAACTTTAAAAGAATTAATAATATTTTTTGCCCCTATTGGTATATAATTACCACAATATATTTTATTATCAGTAGAAATATATATTTTTGAAGGTATTAACTTAAACGCACCGTCAGTTAATATTTTAGATTTATTTTCTTCAAAATAGGATATAACAGTATTAGTTGTACCTAAATCTATACCAAAAACAATAGATGAAATTTCAGAAGTTGACATTATTATACATTTAATTAAAAAAATTAAATAAACGAAAAAAATTGTTATAAAATTAAATTATAATAATATATTAATAATAATGGAATCACATATACAGCAAATTAAATATTTAAATAAAAATGTTGATATCACACAATATCTTTGTGAATCAGATGAACAATTTAATTATAGATTAGAATTAATTAAAAAGTTAGAAGAAAAAAATATTGAATGGAAACAAGCACTAAAACTATCTAAAATATATTACAATGTAAAATTTAAAAAATGTAGATATTCACCAATAGTTTATAATATGATTAAAGATTATTTACACTAAATTTTCTTTAGGGTCAACTAAAGTATTAGCCCATTCTTTACTTATTTCAATATTACTTACTTTTCTTGAATTATCCCATTGAGCAAGTGGTACAGGATAAGTATTATTTGTGTCTGGGCATACTTTACAAGGTGATGTATTTATACATACAGGAGGTCTAGCCGTAGGGGGGTGCCATTTATCTGTATTTAACATAGTATAACCCTGCTCATCCCATTTATTTAAATCTGAATTACCTAAAGGGTTATACATTTCTTGTGGTAAATTACCAAAACTATATTCTGGTTGATTATTTTCATTAGTGTCTGCTTTTTTTTGTTTAGATTTACCTGATAATTTTAATTTTTCTAATCCAACTATTGCTTCATCCTCAGTTAATAATTTATTATTAATTTTACCTTTAATATTTTCAATATCATTATTATCTAATATTCCCCGTTCAAGTAAATCAGTAATTAATAAATTCATATATTTCATTAAGTGTCCATCATTTGATTTTGATTCTAATTCTTTAATTTTATTTTGTAAATTACTCATTTGATTACCAACAACCTTTTTAAGTTTTTCCATTTCAACACCGCAATTATTTGTATTATCTACTTCAAGTGAATTTTGTACATTAGATTGATTAATTTCATCAAACACATTAGATAAAAGAGTAGCATAGGATTGTTGTGGTACAGTAGGTGTTACTGAATTAGATGTAGATGCAGAAGTTACTGGTAAAAGACCTAATGTATTTCTTGGATGTACAGTAAAAGTATAACTAATACCATTTATTAATCCAAGAACTGTTGCAGTTATTGTTGTTAAACCATTTACTGTTGTTGTTGTTGCGGTTGATGTTGGTTTTATTATTTGTGTTGGTGTTGTTGTTGCTGTTGAAAATGTTGAAGCATCTACTATTGTAGCTATGTTTGTATTTACATTATTTTTTATTACATAACTAGATATATTAGAACCAATATTATTTGAAGGTACAGTCCAAGTTACACTAGCTTGACCATTACCTGCAATTGCTGTTACATTAGCTGGTGCTGTTGCGGGTGCTGTTGCGGGTGCTGGTGCGGGTGCGGGTGCTGGTGCTGGTGCTGATGCTGATGCTGGTGCTGGTGCTGGTGCTGGTGCTGGTGCTGGTGCTGGTGCTGGTGCTGGTGCTGGTGCTGGTGCTGGTGCTGGTGCTGGTGCTGGTGCTGTTGCGGGTGCTGTTGCGGGTGCTGGTGCTGCTGCTGCTGCTGCTGCTGCTGCTGCTGCTGCTGCAATATTAGGTATTACTGAATTAGATGTAGATGCAGAAGTTACTATTGAAGGACCTACTGTATTTGTTGCTTGTACAGTAAAAGTATAACTAATACCATTTATTAATCCAGGAACTATTGCAGTTATTGTTCCTGTTAAACCATTTACTGTTGTTGATGTTGCGGGTACTGTTGTTACTGATGTTGATGATGTTAATAATGTTGTTAAAAAGGTAGAAGCATTAACAATTACTGTATTTGTATTTACATTATTTTTTATTAAATAACTAGATATATTAGTACCATTATTTGCAGGTACAGTCCAAGTTACACTAGCTTGACTATTACCTGCAACTGCTGTTACATTAGTTGGTGATAATGGTACTAATGTATTAACATTAGTATCCGTAAATGATTCAAAATTATTATTTAAACAATCAAGTAAAATAAAACTAATAGAAATTACAGAAACTATAAGAATTAAATCCATTTTACTTATTTCATTAGATGGAATTATTATCATTAATGTATAAACAATACCTATAAAAATTATATACTTAACCAAATCTTTTAAAGTAAAAACTATTTTCATTATAATGTATGTTAGAAAAAACTAAATTTAAATTATATTTTATATTTTAAGGAGTTATTAAACATTTTATTAAAATGAAACAAGTTATTAATAATGTAATAAATGAAGATTTTAAGAATTCGGTATATTGTAATTTAGACAATAATTCACTATTTACATTTTGAATTTCATTAAATAGATAAATACCACTTAATACAATAACTGATTTTAATCCAGAGTCTATTATATTTTGTTTAAAATTAATTTCCTTTCTATCACTAAATTTCATAATATAATTATAAATAAATTGAATTAAACCAATTATTAAAGAAATACTTATATTAATTAAATACGGATTTTTTAATAATTTATCTAATTCGAAAGTAGGAATTAAATATTGTAAAGAAACAAAAATAATTATTAAATTAACTAATTTATTCATTATACTAAATTAGAAAATTTAATAATTATTTTTTAATTATTTTTTAATTATTTTTTAATTATTTTTTAATTATTTTTTTTTATTATAAATTATTATTAAAACTAAAATTATTATTATTAATACCAAGTTTATAGAATACATAATAAAAAGTAAAGATACATAAGGATATATACGATCTGTAAATTTTTTTAAAACAGGTTCAACTATTTCATTTTCAATTAAATCTTTATTTTCTTGTTTTTTAATTTCAACTGCAGTTTTTTTAACAAAATCTTTAATTAATTTATCCATCATTTATAATTTATTAGATAAATAATTTTTATATTATATCAAAAACGAATATTTATTTAAAATAAATTTATATATTTATAGTAGATGATTATAATAAAAGATAATAATGTAGTATATAGATTAGGTAGAAATGCAAAAGAAAATTTTAAATTAATAGATGAAGCTATTTCAGATGATTGGTGGTTCCATTTATGTGATTATCCATCAGGACATTGTATTATTGATTCAAATATTATTGATAAAAGCATGATAATTTTTGCTGGAAATCTTGTAAAAAAATATTCTAAATTAAATAGTTGTAAAAATATTAAGATTGTTTATACTCAAATTAAAAATATAAAAAAAACAAAAATACTAGGTCAAGTTATTGTAAAAAAATACGAAGGCTCTATAATTATTTAATATAAAGTTGGATATTTTAATTTATATTTTTCTGCAGCTTTTGAAAAACATACATGGTAACTATATGATATCCATCCAACAATAATAATATTAACTATTAAACTAGTATACATTCCCATGTTACCAAAATTAGAATAACCAATTAAAGCTGTACCAATAGTCCATAATAATGCTATTTTTAAATAATCAGATAATGCATATGCTGCATTTTGTAAAGTTTCTTGATCTTTAGAAAAATTCATAACTGAAAATTTAGAACTCATTTCAACTGAACCTATTGAAAATTGAATGGAACCAAATAAAATTGCTTCTCCAATTACTTTATATATATCATGATTAGCCATATATTCATATTTAGATATTAATTTTAAATTAAGTAAAAATTAATTAAAAATTGATTTAAAAATTTATTATAAAGAAATCTATACTAATATAAATAAATGTCTACAGAATCAAAATATTATGTTGAAGAAATTAAAAAAATTATTAATATAGAATTTAAGGTCTTTACTAATAAAGAAATAAAAAATTATTCTGCTGTAAGCTCAGATGCTTTTGGAATCAACTTGGCTGAATCATATGAAAATTATGAACCAAAAAAAGGTGGTTTAGTAGATTTAAGAATGGGTACATGTGACCCTTACTTAAATTGTACTACTTGTGGATTAAATTATATGGATTGTCCTGGACACTTTGGACATATAGAACTTGCAGAACAAGTTTTTCATTATGGTTTTCTTGATCACCTTAAATCATTATTACAATGTATTTGTATTAAATGTTCAAATATATTAGTTGAAAAAAATGATGAACAATTTAAAAAAGCTATTAATAAACGTTCCGAAGCACGATTTAAAGAAATTAAAAATTTAACAAAAAATATAAATTTCTGTTGGAATTGTGGCACACCTGTTCCTAAAATTAGAAAAGAAATTAATGCTACTAAAATTTCAATTAGTTTAATTATAGAAAGAGAAGTAGGTATTCAAATAACTAATGATAAAACAGGTGAAATATCAGAAGAAACAAAAAAAATTACAGAAATTATAACACCAAGAGATTGTTATAATATTTTAAGAAATATTTCTGATACAGATTGTTTACTTTTAGGTTTTAATCCTAAATCAGCAAGACCCGAAGATTTAATTATTAGTAGATTTCCTGTTCCACCTGTCATTATTCGCCCTACTTCGCGTATAGATTTTTATGTATTTTCTACTATGGAAGATGCTTTAACTCTTAAAATTTCAGATATTGTAACTGCAAATAAACGTTTGAGAGCTCAAATGGACAAAGAAACTATTAAGAATGATATTGTTAATTATTCAAATACAGCAAATGCTTTATTACAATATCATGTAGCAACTTTCTTTGATAATGAATCAATAACCCTGCCTCGTTCCGAATTTAAAACAGGTAATCCAACTAAAAGTATTTCTGATCGTATTAAAGGTAAAAGTGGTCGTGTTAGAAGTAATTTACTGGGTAAACGTGTTGATTTTTCAGGTCGTTCTGTAATTACAGCAGACCCTTATATTAATATTGATCAATTAGGTGTTCCAAAGAAAATTGCAATGGAATTAACAATTCCTGAAGAAGTAACACCATTTAATATAAAATATTTATCTAATTTAATTAAAAATGGTAGAGATATTTATCCTGGTGCTAATTTTATATTAAGAGTTAATTATCGTGATGGTAAAACAGAAGTTCAAAAAATTGATTTGAAATATAGAAAAAAATCTATTATATTAAATATTGGTGATGTTGTTGAAAGACACTCTGTTAATGGTGATTATGTACTTTTTAATCGACAACCAACTCTACATAAACCATCTATGATGGCACATGAAATTCACGTATTAGATATTGATGATGCAAATACGTTTAGAGTAAATGTTTCAGCTTGTAAACCATATGGTGCTGATTTTGATGGAGATGAAATGAATATTCACTTGGCACAATCAATTCAAGCTCGTAATGAATTAAAACGTATTGCAAACGTTAAATATCAAATTATAGGTGTAAAAGATTCAACCCCAATTATTGGTTGTCAACAAGATGCATTAGCTGGTGCATTCTTGTTAACACAAAAAGATATTAGAATTAAAGGTAGTGATGCTGCAAATCTTTTAGCAAATACAACATCAGAAACTAAAGAAAATATTGAAATGAACAAAGAATATACTGGTCAAGAAATTTTTTCTCATATAATTCCATCAGGAATTAATACTATTAAAAAAAATGATAAAGGAGAAATTATTTTCCAAATTAAAGATGGTAATTTATTAACAGGTATATTAGATAAATCCTCTTTATCTACTGCCAAGAATACTATTATTCATTTTGTATGGGATAAATATGGTCCAAATAAAACCAGACGTTTTATTGACGATGTTCAAAAATTAGTACTTAATTTTTTATTACAAAGAGGTATGTCAGTTAGTTTTAAGCATGCCTTTTTAGATAAAACTTTTGAAGAACAAATTAAAAAAGTATTAGATAATGTTGTATTAGAAAATAAATATATTTTAACACAATATGAAAATGATGATGAACAAATTTCTTCTGCTATTATTGAAAATAGTTTATATTCACAAATGAATGCAATTGGTAGTGATGTTGGAGCAACTTTAAAAAAATTATTAAATGTATCTAATTCTTACTGGGCTTTAATGCAAGCCGGTTCAAAAGGTTCAGAGACTAACTTACAACAAATTATGGGTTGTATCGGACAACAATCTTTAGAAGGTAAACGTATTCTTAAAAAAATAGAAGGCCGTTCTTTAGTATACTTTCATAAAGATGATGATACACCAGAAGCAAGAGGTTTTACACGTTCATCTTTATTAGATGGTCTTAAAGGTTATGAAGCATTTATTTTTACTTGTGCAGGTCGCGAAGGTCTTATTGATACTGCTATTAAAACTGCTCAAACCGGTTATATTCAAAGAAAACTTATCAAAGGTTTAGAAGATTTAAGTATTAAATATGATGGTACTAATAGAAATTCTAGAGGAGTTATTATTCAATATGTTTATGGTGAAAATGGTATTAACCAAGCATGTCAATCAGAAGTTAAATTATCTATAATGGAAATGGATAATGAAAATATTAAAAAGACATTTAGTTTTACTGACGAACAATTAAAAAAAATAGAAAAGAAACATAAAATATCAATAAAAGATTTGAAGAAAAGTAATGATAAGTATTTAGAAAAAATGAAAAATTATAGAGATGAAATGAGAATGATTCAATGCAAAGCCTTAATGAATTTTAAAACTATGGAAGAAAAATTTATGATTCCAGTTAACTTATTTCGTATTACTCAAGACTATTCAAGTAAAGGAGAAAACTTAGAATTACAACCAAAAGATATTGAAGATAGTATTGAAGAATTTTTAGTTTCACCAGAAACTAAATTATTACCTGGTGCAACTAGAGGTATAAAACGTTTAATAGAAGATGATAAATCTTTAAAATACATTTTAGAAATTGCATTATATGAATATTTATCACCAAATAAATGTATTTTTGAATATGGTTTATCAAAAGAAAAATTAAAAGATTTATGGAAAGAAATCACATTAAGTTTTATTAAATCAATTGCAGAACCAGGTGAAATGGTTGGTATTCTTGCAGCCCAATCTATTGGTGAACCAACTACACAGCTTAACTTGAATACTAAACACTTTGCTGGTGTAGCTTCTAAATCTAGTACAGTATCTGGTGTACCTCGTATTATTGAACTTTTATCTTTTAGTAAATATATAAAAACACCACAAATGTTAGTATACTTTAATGATGATATTAGAAGTGAAAGAAATTCAGTTAATAAAATTGCATCTTATTTCAAATACCTATCAATTGGACAATTAATTGATTCAGCCGAAATTTATTATGACGTAGGAACTGATAAAAAGTTAACATCTGATAATGTATCATCTCCTTTTTTCATAAATAATCAAAAAGCAGAATTATCTTCTTTACCATTTATTTTTAGAATTAAAATGAATTTAGAAAAGATGTTGGATAAAGAAACAACATTACTTGATATTAAGACCAAGTTTTATTCATTTTGGCATAAAAATTATAATAATACTAAAACAATGAAGAAAAATGAAAAAGATATTTTTAATAAAATTAGTAGATGTGCTATTTTAAGTAATAGTACTGCAGATAAAGAACAAATTATTCATATTAGATTTTCTATGTCATCTTTTAATTATCAAATATTAGTAGATTTTCTTAATATTGTATTAGAAGAAATTACATTGAAAGGTATTGATGGTATAAATGATATTAATATGGAAGAACAACGTGTATTAGTATTTAATAAAGATACAGGTGCATCTACTGTTGAAAAAGAATTTGTTGTAACAACAAGTGGTATTAACTTGGAAAAATTAAGATATATGAAAGGTATCAATCATTCAAGAATTTCAGTAAATGATATTTTTACAGTATATAGAAACTATGGTATTGAAGCTACTAGGCAAATTTTAATGATTGAATACTTTAAAGTATTAGGTGATAAATTAAACAGCACCCATTTAGCAGTATTAGTTGATATGATGACTCATAATGGAGAAACTACATCTATAGATAGACATGGTTTATCTAAATTAGAATCTGATCCTTTAGCTCGCGCATCATTTGAACAAACTATGGATCATTTTATTAATGCCGCTATTTTTAATGAAAAAGATACTATGAAATCAATTTCATCTAATATTATGTTAGGAAAAGTTATACCAGGTGGTACAGGATGTTTTGATCTTTTATTAGATACACATAAATTAGAAAACTCTGAATATACATCAGATGAAACTGGTGGTCGTGTAACATTTATACCATTAGAAGAAGATGCTATTCTTAAGGATATTATTAAATATGGAATTAATCAACCAGATTTTTTCATACCAAAATAATTATATAAAAAACTAACATTTATATAAGAACTATTACTTTATAAAAAAATTGCAAATTTTTTTTTATAAAATATTAATAAAACTAATTAAAATGATATGTGAAACAGATGCTTACATACCATTAACTTTTTGTGACTTACCAAATGAAATTATTCAAATTATTATTGGTTATCTACGGAGTGACAAACGAATAAAAACTAAAATGACTTGTAAATTAATGTATAATCTTGTTGAGGATTTTCCATTTGATATTGCTAAAAAAATGTTGTTTAAAAATTTTGGTATATTTACATTTTGTACCTATTGTGCTAATTGTAATTGTTGTGATGATACAGAGGATGTGTTTTATCGTCATTATCGTAAAGGTGACTCCTATTATGAACATATTTACCAACTTGCATTAAATAAAACAGAAATAATAATTAACAATAAATGTCACACTGTTAGAACACATTATTGTAGTGAATGTTTTAAAAAATATGTTTTAGTAGGCGAACGAGAAAATGTCAGGCATAATTATTCTTGGATAGATGAAGTAAATATAACCTATGATTAATAAGTCTATGTCATTTTTTATCATTTGATTCTTAAAATATATAAATATAATATATATTAATGTCAGTGTCAGATTTAAATTATAAAAATAAATATTTAAAATATAAAAATAAATATTTAAATTTACAAAGTCAACTAGGGGGCATTAATGCTACTGGTGGTGGTTTTTTAGATAGTTTTAAAAGTATGTTTTTACCTGAACCTTTACCTGAATCTAAACCTGTATCTAAACCTGAACCTAAACCTTTACCTAGTATACCAGATGATTTAATAAGTTCTATGTTATTTTATTCAAATTCTTTACCAATAAATAGGGAAACAAGAAGAATAATGAATTCAACTACTGATATAGATTCAAATAAATTTTTAAGCTTAAGAGAAAAGCTTGGAAAAACAACATTAGATAATTTGTTTTCTACAGGTGAAGATATAGTTATTAATGAGCAATTAAATAATAAAGAAATTTATTTATTAGCTGGATTATTTGTTAGTAATATTAATAACATAAATATAAAAAATATTTATTTTGATATTTCTAAAAATATGCTATTTCCATTAGATAAATTAAAAGAAGGATTATTAAATCCTACTATAAAATTAATTTTAACTAGAAATATTAATTTTGCACAAATGAGTAATGAACAGATTGTATTAATAAATACTAGAGATAATAAATACAATTTAAATGATAATTATTTAGATTTTCAATTAAAATTTATATTTGGTTGTATTTTACAAACAAACATAGAAGAAAGACACATAACATTAGATTTATCTTTTTCTGACTTGATGACACTTAAAAATAGTTTTAATACAATAATATATGCCTTAAAAAAAAATATAAAACTGACAACACTTTTACTTAGTCGTAATGATATAGGTGATAAAGGAACCATCGCAATAGCAAAAGCTCTAAAAACAAATACAAGACTGTTAATACTTGACCTTAATCATAATGCTATTAGTTCAATTGGAGTCATCACATTAGCAGAAGCCTTGAAAATAAATACAACACTATCAACACTTAAACTTAATTCAAATTTAATATATGAAGAAGGAGCCATAGCAATAGCAAATGTATTGAAAATAAATAAAACTCTATTAGATCTTGATCTTGGTAGAAATGATTTAAAGACCAATGGAGCAGTAGAAATAGTAGATGCATTGAAAACAAATAGTACACTATTACGACTTAACCTTAGTAATAACAAAATAGGTAACAATGGAGTCAAACCAATATCAGATGCATTAAAAACAAATACAACACTAACACACATTAACCTTATTTTAAATGAGTTTGATGATGCCTTCCAAGCAGAATTAGCAGAATCCTTAAAAGAAAATACAACACTAAAACTGGAGCTTCATTATTAATAAATAAAACATTGATAGCACTTAAAGTTTGTTATGATTTAATGTATATATTTATAAAAATATAACATATATTATATGTCGGTTTCAGATTTAAATTATAAAAATAAATATTTAAATTATAAAAATAAATATTTAAAATATAAAAATAAATATTTAAATTTAAAAAGTCAAATAGGTGGTGTTGATTATATACCAGGTGATTTAACAAGTTTAATACTAATGTCTTCAAAATCTTCACCACTAAATAATGAAACAAAACAACTAATGAAGGTAGATACAGATTCAAGCTTACAAAGAAAGATTGAAAATCCACCATTTAAAAAACCACCACTAAATAAGTTGTTTTCTACAGGGACCTATATAGCTATTAATGAGCCATTAAATTATAGAGAAATTTTATTATTAGCTAAATTATTTATTAGTGATATTGATAATCTAAGTACAGAATTTATTTCTTCTAATTATATTTCTAAAAATATTAAATTTTCATTAATTGTATTAAAAGAAGTATTATTAAATCCTACTAACATATTAGTTTTATCGGCGACTGAATATAATTTAGAACCAGTTGCAGGTCCCATAAATCGATTATATATTCATTTTAATGATGAACCACAACGTGATAATTATGTAGATTTTCAATTAAATTTTATATTTACTTGTTTTTATATTAGAGAAAGAAAAGGAGATATAAGATTAGTATTAGACGAAATTAAATTAGAAGAATTTGAAAATAGTTTTAATACAGTAATACTAGGCTTAAAACAAAATATACCAATAACCGTACTTTCACTAAAAATTAATGATAATGGAATAAAAAAAATAGTAGAAGCCTTGAAAATAAATAAAACAATTACAAGACTTGATCTTAATAATAATAAAATTAGTAATGATGGAACCAAAGTTTTAGCAGAAGCCTTGAAAATAAATACAAAACTTGAGACACTTAATATTAGTAATAATAATATTCGTTATAGTGGAGCCAAAGCTTTAGCAGAAGCCTTGAAAACAAATAAAACATTAATATTATTTAATATTAGTAATAATAATATTGGTTATGATGGAGGAATAGCAATAGCAGATGCATTAAAAATAAATACAACACTATTAGATCTTAACCTCAGTGAAAATAAAATTAATGACGGAGCAGTATATATAGCAGATGCATTAAAAATAAATACAACACTATTAAAGCTGAACCTTGAACAAAATTATATTAAAGATAACGGAGCAGTAAAAATAGCAGAAGCATTAATAGTAAATAAAACACTATTAGATCTGAACCTTTGTGGAAATAATATTCGTTATGGAGTAATACCAATAGCAAATGCATTAGAAAAAAATACAACACTAACAAACCTTAACCTTAGTGTTAATAATATTACGATCGATGAAGAAATAGCAATACATATAGCAAATGCATTGGGAAGAAATACAACACTATTAAATCTTAACCTTGGTGGCAATCGACTACGTAATAATGGAGTTACACCAATAGTAACTGCATTGAAAATAAATAATACACTATTATACATTAATCTTGATGAAAATAATCTTACTGCTTCTTATAAGGCAACATTGATAGAATACTTGAAAACAAATACAAGACTAACTATTAAGTTTTAATAGCACTTAAAGTTTGTTGTGAGAATAAAATTGAGTCCGATGGAGGAATAGCAATAGCAGATGCATTGAAAATAAAAGAAAATACAACACTATTAGAACTTAACCTTAGTAATAATCAACTAAGTTATAATGGAGTTTTACCAATAATAAACGTATTGAAAACAAATAATAATACACTATCATACATTAATCTTCGTAATAATTTTATTTCTGATTCTGAAAAGGCACCATTCATAAGATACTTCAGAACAAATAGAAGACTAAGATAGTTATTCTAGTCTACCAGTACTTCTTACAGCAATTCTATGTAATCAGTCAGTTCAATTATCTTGGAGTGCATCAATAAATGCAACAAGTTATAAAATAAAAGCGCATGATCTATCAAATAATAAAAAAATTGATAAATATTGTTTTTATAATTAACAATAGTTAATAATATAAATGCAAATATGTCTTCTAACCCAGATACAAGATTTTTAACAATATTAAGAGCTACAATGGATGAAATAGAAGGTATTTCACCTTTAATTCAAGATAATATTTATTTAAGGTTAGTAAATTATTTACAAAGTTTATATGACATACATACAACTAATACTATTACTACTACTGTTACTACTACTACTACTGTTACTAATACTACTGTTACTAATGTGGACGATACTATTAGTGAGCCATATGAAGCTGATACTATTGATGAGCCGTATGATGGTATTACTAATAATGTTAATATTACTAATTTTGATACTGCTTTGTCAATAGCAGAATATTTGCGGGACATGATGACGCTAGAACAAAGGGACCTACATATAACTAGTGTTAATCCCCTTTTTCCTGAAGGATATCGAAATAATATTAGTATTAATAACCCTATTTTTAGGGATTATAACAGACAAATAAGACAAATGGTAGGTTTATGGGAAACTCTGTCATCTGAAGAACAAAGAATCTATCTCATGCGTCCGGAAAACGTACTTCCTCATCCATCAGGACAAGATGAATTGTTTACTGTCTACCTATCAAATGATAGATATAGTATATATAGTCGTAATATTCGTAATATACTTAATACTAATGATAGTGATAGTATTATTGCTACTAATAATATTACTAATTTTACTCGGGTGTTGTCTGTTCTAGACACTACTTATGATTATTGGACTCATGAAGAAAGGAGTAGATATGATAATAGTGTTAATCCAAATAATACTGAAGAGTTTCGAAATGAACTTAATAGTGAAAACCCTATTTTTAGTGATTATAATAGACTAATGAGAGAAGCGTTAGGTTATTGGAGAGCTATATCACCTGACGAACAAAGAAACTTTCGCAGTGGTCCTCACATTAATGATCCTTCTAAGAATATAATGAATGATATTGTATTAGGAGGACCCATTGATAGAATTGTCGTGTTTCGGCCACCCACTCACCCTGCTGGGATTTATGATGTATTGTAAAAGTGGTATATATAATACTTAATAAATAGAAATGATAAAATTTATAACTATTATTTTTTTTAACTTTAATTATAACATATCAAACTTAAATATATTATAAAATAATGCATACTTAATACTAGTAACACATAATATAACATTCTTTTATAATAGATTTAAAAGTAAATTAATTATTAAATATAATGCTAAAGTACAATTATGTTATAAATTTAACAAGGCGTCCTGATAGATGGGACCAATTTTTAAAAAATAAAGATAAAACTATTTTAAAAGAAGAAAAATTTATTAGATTTGCTGCTTTTGATGGTTTTGATTATGAAAATGAAATTAAAAGATTTGGAATTGAAAATCACGTTATATTTAGATTTATGAAACAAATTAAATTAAGTGTACCAAAAGGTGTATTAGGATGTTTAATGTCTCATTTAATGTTATTACAAGAAATAATAAATAATAAAGATATTGAAGATAATGATTATGTTGGAATATATGAAGATGATATTTTTTATTGTGATAATTTTGATAAAAAATATAATGAATTTAAAAAAATAAATTTGTCAAATTATAATGTTGATTTTATATATTTAGGTGGTAGATTTGATAAAGGTTTTGATTGTAGATATTCAGATGATTTTAATTTAATGTTTGAAAAAACAGATAATCCAAATTTAATTAAAAGAAAACAAATGATTTATAGAAATTTTAATTGGGATAGATGTACTTTTTCATTTGTTATTAGAAAGAGTATTTGTAAAAAGTTAATGGAAATTATTTCTACTTTATTTGTAAAGAAAGAAGTAGGAATAATTAAATTTGAAGCAATAGATTATGTATATACATGTGCATTTAATAAAATAAATATGTTTGATTTTATACCACATTTATATTATTCACCAGTAAACTATAATACTGATATTCAAGGAAATCATTTAACAAATGTAATACAATTTTAATTAATTTCATTTAAAACTAAATTTTTAATATATAACATAAAATGTTAAAAAACAAGATTAATACTTGTGATATCTCTAAAACCGAACAACTCAATTTACCTATTAAAGATAATAAAAAATTGATTAATTCTAATTTAAATGATAAAAAATATGATATAGATAATAAAATGTCGGCTGATGATAAACAAAAAGTAGAAATAAGTAATAATGTTTCTAATAAAGAAGCATTAAAAGATAAAATTCATGAAATCCATAACTATCTTAGAAATAATGGCGCTGGATATGGTATGAATGCTTTGAAGGTGTTTAATCTTTTATATGGATTAAAAAAGATAGAAGAAAAAAATTTATTAGATAAAGTTAATCTAAGAAGACCTGATTGTGAATTTTCTCATTTGCTTAAATTAGCAAATGAAAATAAAAAAGAAAATAAAGATGAGAAATTAACAGAATTAATATTAGGTAATGTATCTACATCTATATATAAAAGTTATATTAATGAATTACTATTTTATGAAATTCCTACTAATATTAAAAGTTATGTATTTGCACATTTAATTAAAGAAATCGATAAAATTGCTATCATTGAAAAAACATGTAATGTTTTATTATCAGGAAAAATTTATGAATATTTTATTGGTAGAGATGAATCAGCAATTAGTGAATTAGGTGCATATTTTACTGATAGACACATTGTTGAATATATTTATAAAAAATTAGACCCTGAAATTAATGAGGATGGTTCAATAAACTCAATGATTGATATGTTTGGTGGTTCAGGTGGTTTTACAACTGGATATATCAATTATTTAAATAATAAATACAATGATATTAACTGGAAAGATAATATTAATAAAGTATATCATTTTGATATGAATGAAGATGTTGTTAAATCTGCTGGTTTAGAATTCTTTTGTTTGACAGGTATTTTACCAAATATGAATGATAATTTAAAATATAAAAACTCTTTTACTGATGAATTTAATAATAAAAAATTTATGAATGTAATAACTAATCCACCTTATGGTGGTGATAAAATATCTCAATCTGATAAACAAATTAAAAGAAAGAAAATTAAAGAATATATCAAACAAGAACTACTAACAATAAAAGATGAATTAATAATTAAAACAAGATTAAACCAAATTAAGAAAATAGATGATGAAGATAAAAAAGAAAAAAAAGAGAGTAATAAAACTAAAGTTTCAGTTGAAACATGTAGTAATAGAATTAATAAATATGCTAATGATAATAAATTAACTGGTAATGATAAAGAAAGTTCATCATTGATTTTAATTATGGATTTAGTTGATGTAAATGGAACAGCTATAGGTGTTCTAAAGGAAGGTATATTTTTTAATAAGACATATAAAGATATTCGTAAATGTTTAGTTGAAAATTTTAATGTCCGTGAAATTATAAGTGTTCCACAAGATCAATTTGAAAATACATCAACTAAAACATCAATTGTAATATTTGATAATACTAAAGAAAAAACAAAAAAAGTTATATTTTCTGATTTAGTTGTTGAAAGATATACAGAAGATAAATTTGAAGAAATCGATGATGAAATAGTTTTAATTGAAAATAAAGATGATATTTGTGGTATTAGTGATATTTTAATTTCAGAAGCAACAAAAGATGATATATTAATTAATCCTATTTGTTCTTTGAATGGTAAAGACTATAATAAGAAAGAAATAGTTGTTGGTGAAAGTTATGAACTTAAAAAATTAGGTGATATATGTGAATTTACTAAATATAAAAGTCAAAAACCAAGTGATGGTAATTTTAATTATTATACGTGTAGTAATACTATTAAAAAATGTTCTGATGGAAATATAGATGGTGAATATATTTTAATTGGTACAAGAGGAACTATTACAGAAGCATTACATTATTATAATGGTAAATTTGGGTGTGGCGATAATATGTTTATATTTAATTCAAATATAGTAAATAATAAATATATATATAATATTTTATTATCAACAAAAAAGCAAATTACAAATTATATTAATGGTTCGACTATTCCAATGATTTCATTATCTCAATTTAAAAATATACAAGTACCAATTCCTAAATCCAAACAAAAAATTACTGAATGGGTTAATAAAATATCAAAACCTTATGATAAGAAAAATAAAAATGAAGAACTTATTATGAAATTAGAAGAACAAATTAGAAATAAGATTAAGGATATTGAAGAGAATGAGGAATGTGATATAATGTCTTTAATTGATATATGTGATATTGAACTTGGAACAAGAATTACCAAAAGAGACAATATTATTGGAAATATACCTGTTTATGGAGGCGGAGATATATCATTTTATACAAATAAAGTAAATCGTAGTGAAAATACATTAATTGTATCAAGATATGCTTTATCAAAAGTATGCGTCAGATTAATTTTTAATAAATTTTATTTGAATGATAGTGGATTAAGTATAAAATCAAAAAATTCAGATTTACAAAATTATATAAATTATTATTTGTTAAGTAGTGAAATACAAGAATATATTTATAAAAATTGCACATCTGGAAGTATTCAACACAATCTAAATATGAATCTATTTTATAATATTAAAATCAAACTACCAAAGAATAAACAACTAATCAAAGACTTTGAGCCATTATTTCAACAAATTGAAACCTTACAAACCAAACTAAAAGAAGCAGAAGAACTTTATAAAAAATTAATTACAGAATTATCAGAAGAAGCAATACCATCTAATAAAGAAATAGAAGTTAATGACACATTAGAAAAGAAACTAAAAACTAATAAAAATAAGGTTAAATAAAATTATTTTATCCTCTTCTGTTTCTATTAATTCCTAATTCTTTTGGAATATTTGAAAAATCTTTATAAAAATGAACTGGATTCATTGGTAATTTTTCATGTAATTTACATAATTCATTGTAATCATCTATTGACTTAACATTATTGTCTTTACAAAAATTTATCCAATCATTTTTATCTTGAATAAATTTTTTAGTATCAACACCAATAAAATCATACCAATCACTCCATATACCTTTAAAATATTCTTCTGGATATTTTATATATTCAATATATTTTTCATGATAAACTTTTACTGATTCTTTTGTATAATCTTCTTTAGATTGAATATTTAATTGTTTATTTAATTCTTTAACATAATTATATTCATCTTCTTCTTCAGTATATTGGGAACCAAGTGCTTTGCTATATCTAAGTCTCAACATAATTTTTGTTAATTCATCACCATTTTCTATAATATGGTGATATTTTATTTTTTCTTTTGGATCATCAGATGGTTTAGAACTTGATTTATTTAATGATACAACATTTATTTTTTGTTCTATTCTTTCATCAACATTTCTAATTTTAGCAATAATTTTTCTACATTTATCAAATGATTCGTTATCAGTTATAAAATTTTCAGTATCAATATATGGAATAATAACATATGCTTTTTTATTAGGATAACTACTATCTAATCTATTTGGTCTTAATGTTGATTGTACTATTCTAATATCAGATTCCATATTTTCACCAAATACAACACCATTTAATTTAGGGCAATCAAATCCTTCACCAAAAATATAAACACTTGAAATAATACCCCATGATGCTTTTTTGAATTTTGAAATTTCACCTTCTTTAATTGAACCATCAGGTAATTTAATATCATTTAAATTTTCTGAACTTTTACTATGTAATGATTTATTATAATAATTTTCTTTATTGATATTTATTATATTTAATGTAAGTAAAACATCAATATATTTTTTAACTAATTCAGAATTTTCTGTTTTATTTGTATAAATAAGTATATGTGTTAATTCAGTATATTTTTCAATTGATTTTAAAGACATAAATGCTGACAAAAATAAATCTTTGTGATGCATAATAGAATTTTGAACTTCGTTATTTTCACCTAAATTTAGACTGTTAATAATATTATTAATTTCATCTTCAGTATTTTTAAGAATTACTAAATTGTAATCAGTAATTTTTTTATTTTCAATTGCCCAATTAATTGATTTTTCATCAATAACTTTTCCAAATATGTTTTCATCGTCCATTGAATATATTACTTTATTACTTTTATTATTAACTACTTTTGCTGTTGCTGTCATGAACAATGTTTTATTTGATTTTATATTATGAAATGCATTTTTTGTCTTTTCATTATCACTACCAACTAAATGATGTGCTTCATCACCAATTTTAAAATCAAATGTATAATTATAATTTAATAATTTATCACAAGAATTATAAGTAGTAATTAAAAATTTACAATCAGATGATTTTTTATTAATAAATTTATTTATATCATTTTCTTTAGTAGTTGATATTATCTGTTCTGTTTCACCTCCAATATATAATATATTTTCATGATTATTATATATTTTCATTATTTCATTCTTCATTTGTTTTTGTAAATATACACTTGGAACACCAATAACAACTAATTTACAATTTAACTTTTGAACTATTAATATACCCAATAATGCTTTACCAAGGCCACATGCCCATAAAATATAACAAATTTCATTATTAGCATAAAAATTTTCTATTTTATCTAATACTTCTTGTTGATAATAATATGGTGTAAATTTATTATTAATTATTTGAATATCTCTAGGTTTTATATTTGGTTCAAATGTATCTGGTTTATTATCATAATATTTTCTATCAAAATCATGTTCATTGTGTACTTTATAGTTAATTTTCTTTGAATCCAATACTTTAATTATAGATTGATGAAATTGTTTATTATCGTTACAATAAAAGTATTCAGTTTGAAAAAATGTATTTCTCTCATTTTTATGTAATTGTAATATTTCATCTTCAATATCTAATATATCTTCGCGTGATAATGGATCTAAAAATTCATAATAATAAACATATTTAGAATCACTAAATATTGCTAAATAGTCAATCCACCTATATTCTAGTCTCATAGACATTCCAAATTTTATTGTTTTATCTTTTATTAATTGTTCTGTTGTTAATAAATATAATCCAATCATCTTATTTATAATATATACAATAATCAATTAATATTTTTATAAATCAATTTTTAACTTATAAATATATTATTATTCAAAAAAAGTATTTTTATAAATATTTTTCTATATCATTAGGCATTTCTTTAATATCAATCTTATAAATTTGTTTCATTCTTTGTAAGTTTTTAATATCAGATTGATCATCTATTTTTACTAATGAAATAGAAACACCTTTTTTACCAAATCTACCACAACGACCAATTCTATGAATATATGTTTCTTTATTTGGTGGCAAGTCATAATTTATTACTAAATTAACATCAGGAATATCAATACCTCTAGCAAGTAAATCAGTTGTTAATAATAAACGAGTTTTTCCTTCCCTAAATTCTTTAACAATACTATCTCTTTCATTTTGATTCATTTTACTATGTATACAAGTTATTGTAAAATTATTTTTTTCTAAATTTTCTTTTAACCAATCAACTTTTCTAATAGTATTACAAAATATAATAGTTTGTGATGTTGATGTAATACCATACAAGTCCATAATAGTATCAAATTTTAAATCTTCTGTATCAATCTCAATATAAAATTGACTAATTAATTCTACTGCAACTTCTGAATTTTTAAGAAGAATTTTAATAGGGTCAATTAATAATTTTTTACTTACTGTAAAAACATTTGTATTTAATGTAGCCGAAATTAAAATAGATTGTATTCCGGATGGTATTTTTTCAAAAATAAAATTTAATTTATCTGTAATTCCGTCTGTTAGCATTTCATCTGCTTCATCTAATACTAATATTTTTAATGAATGAATAGAAATTATTTTATCAGTAATCATGTGATGAATTCGACCTAATGTACCAATAACTAAATTAGCATTTTTTAAATCATCTTTTGAATCTTTAATATTAGTTCCACCTACTGATTTTTGAATTGTAATTTCCGTCATTTTAGCTAATTTAATAGCTACATCAAAAACTTGTTCAGCTAATTCTCTTGTAGGTGTTAAAATAATACATTGATTTTTAGAATTTATTTCAATACGATTTAATACTCCTAATAAATAAGTAGCTGTTTTACCTGTTCCTGACTGAGATTGTAGTAAACAATCTTTTCCAGTATTAATTGATTCAATACCTTTAATTTGAATTGGTGATGGTTGTGTAAAACCATGTAAATATATACCTTTAATTAAATTTTCATTTAGGTTTAAACCTTCAAAATTTTTTATGTTATCCATATTTATGATTTGAATATACTCTTTAAACCATTTATTTTAAAAAAAAATTGTTCAAAAATAATTTAATGTATTAATTTTAATATAATAATAATGCTTTCTAAAATAAATAAGAAAAATAGATATTCTTCTGAACTTTTGGATTGGTTAGGTATTCCAGATAAACTATATTCTATTAATGATATAAAAGAAGCTATTTATAATAAATGTAATTTATTTGATACTAAAGATAAATTATCAACAGTTAATCTAGATAAGCATGGTTTAATTTTATTTGAAATTAATTCAAACCCAGTGAAAATTGATAAAATTATTAATTGTATTAGTAATAAATATTTTATAAAATATTATAAACCTCCATACGAACATTATGATTATTGTCAAAAACCATCACCTGTTAGTCATTTAGAACTAATTATAAAAAATTGATTTATTAATATATTGAGATTAATCTTTATATGTTAATGTCCAGCAACTTAGTTAAAGATTTTACCGTTAAATACACAGATGTCGAAGTAAGCCGTATTTCATCCACTGAACTTCAAGAAAATGAACGTTCCAAAGGCCAAAAAATAGCATATCCAAAATATAATCATCCTAAATTTGGTATTGATCAACCACTAATATTTCAATTTCCTTGGGTTCGCCTTGAAACATATGGTGTACCTAGAGCTGGTGAATATTTTAAAAATGATTCTGATCGTACATTTGTAAAAATGCCTTTAAATAATTCTATTCCTGAAATAGAAGAACTTATAAGAATATGCAAAGAAATAGATGGACATTTTTCATCTGAAGAATTTGCTTCCAAACTTTTAGGTAAAAAATGGAATAAATATACTTACCAACCTATTATTCGCGAATCTATATCATATGATAATGATGATGATGATGATGATGATGAAAATTCTAAAAAGAAATCAGCTAAACAATCTACTCTTCCTAAATATCCTTATCTTAAATTAAAAATTGATACAGATTATACTTCTGGTGAAATTAAAACTAAATTATTTCGTTCTGAAATGGTTGATAACAAACGTAATCGTATTGAAATACAAGATATTAAAACTATTGATGAATTTGCGCGTTTTGTTTGTTTCCAATCTAATTTCCGTCCAATTGTTCGACTTGTGAAATTTTGGGCACAACCACTTACTAAAAAAGATCCTGCTTGGGGTGCTACTTTTAAAATTATCAAAGGAGAAGTAGAAATTCCTATCAAAGGAAATTCAATGTATAAAGATTATATGAATTCTGATGCTTTCCTTGATAGTGATGAAGAAACACCTAATGCACCATCTAATGCATCATCTAATGCACCATCTAATGCACCACCTATTCCTGTTAAAAAAGTAAAACAAGTTGAATCTGATGAAAGTGATGAAAAACCAAAACTTGTTAAAAAAGTAGCACCAGTTGACTCTGACGAAGAAAGTGAAGAAGAAAAACCAAAAATTGTTAAAAAAGTAGCACAAGTTGAATCTGATGATGAAGAAAGTGAAGAAAAAACACCATCAACCATTGTTACTAAAATTACTAAAAAGGTAGCACAAGTTGAATCTGATAAAAGTGAAGAAGAAAAACCAAAAACTGTTAAAAAAATTGCACAAGTTGAATCCGATGATGACGAAGAAAGCGAAGAAGAAAAACCTAAAATTGTTAAAAAAATAGCACAAGTTGAATCGGATGATGACAGTGAAGAAAGTGAAGAAGAAAAACCTCCGCCTCCAATTAAGAAACCAGTCGCTAAAACTAGTGGACGTGGTGCAAAATCTAAATCTACTTAAAAATTAAATTATAAATATTAATTTATGCGTATTTATTTATAAAAATATATTATATATTTTAATATGAATTCCAGAGTATTACGATTACAAGAAATTAATTTAAATAAAATAAACTATGTAAAAATTAAAAATTTAGATTCTAAAAAACAGATTTATATTGATTATGAAAATAAACCATTAGTTTTTCAATGTCCAACTTTATTAAATGATAATTTACCTATAAAAATTACTGATGACTATTATGAATTAGAAATTCCTTTAATAACTCAAGAAAAAAATAAACAAAATAGTTTAATTGATTTTTTAAAAAATCTTGATTCTAAAATTGTTGAAGATGCAAATAATAATGTAAAATTATGGTTTAATGAAAATAAAATGTCATATTTTTTTAAAACTATTGTCAAAGATTCTAAAAAATATAAAAATGAAACTATAAAATTAAAAATAATAAAAACTATTAAATTTGAATCTGTATTATTAGAAAATAATAAAAAAATAAATATTAAAGATGTTCCAAAAGATTCATGGGTTAAAATATTATTAGAAATTCATTCTATTATAATAAATAATGAAAATAAAACTTTTTATTTATTTTTAAGACCACATGCTTTTTCATTTAAGGATAAAGAAATTAAATCAAATTATAATTTTCTTGAAGATTCTGATTCTAATGAAGAAATTCCAGATAGTGATATAAACAATTTATTTTTAAAACAAACAAATGTTGATAAAAATAATAAATCTAACGAAAATCAAACATCAAGCCAAATTAATTATAATATAAAAAATTTAGAACTATTATCAAAATCTAATTTTAGTTCAACTTCATCTTCTTCAGATTCAGATTCTGATAAAGAATCCTTAAAAAAATTATCAGATTCTCCGGATTCTGATAAAGAATCCTTAAAAAAATTATCGGATTTATCGGGTTCTTCAAATTCTTCAGATTCTGATCAAGAATCCTTAAAACAATTATCAGATTCGGATGAGTCTATAAAAGATGAAGAAAATATTAATTTAGGATCTATTTTAGTAAAGAATCCTTTTTAATATAAAATATAATTAAAAATCACTATAAAGAAATTATTACATTAAATAAATATAAATGGATTATAATTCATTTGATATTAATCTATCTGAAGCACGTAATAAAAATATAGAAATGCTTAAAATAATTCAACTTTCTTCCCAAGAAGTTTTAAAATTAAAAGGTAATCAAGAATTTTATAATAATAATGAAAATGCAGTAAAATTTATTAATTTAGTATCCGGTGAATCTCAAGTATCAATTAGATTAATTGATCATTTTGTAACTAAATATTCTAAATATAATAAATGTAATTTTAAATTAATTGAAAATGAAAAAGAAAATGTTATAAATATTTACTATGATTATAAAAATCAATTAAAACATTTTCAAAAAACCCATTTTGACCCATTTAGTAGAGGTGATCGAATTCCTTTTTTTATGAAAGATACTTGTGTAATAACAACTATTGGACAATTAAATTTTTTCAAATGGTTTATTTCTAAAAAAATTTATGATTATGTTTTAGATAATAAAGAAGAAATTTTTAATGATATGAACAAAAAATATAAGTCTGAGAAAAAATTTATAAAAATATCAAAACAAGTTAAAAATAAAGAAAGGTCTATTTATGAACCAATTAAAAAACTTATATTAATGCCAACAAATATTGAAAAGAGGAATGTTAAAATTATTGTTTCTTTTGAATAATAAAAAATATATTATTCAAAAAAAATTGATAAAATTAGTTTTTATTTAGATTTTTAATACAATTAAATGCCTCCTAAAAAGAATGACACTACTATTTCTATTTCTAAAGACACTAAAAAAGTAAATAACAAACAAACTAAATTGAGCAAAGAATCTGAAAGTAAAGAATTAGAAAGTAAAGAATCTAAAGATGAAGAATCTGAAGAAGAATCTGAAGATGAAGAATCTGAAGATGAAGAATCTGAAGATGAAGAATCTGAAGATGAAGAATCTGAAGATGAAGAAAAAGATAATTCTAAAAAATCTGTTAAAGAAAAGAAAGTTAAAAAAACTTGGCAAGAAAATATTGACGAATTAACACAATTAACTGCAGACTTTAAAAAGAATGAAAATGAACATAAACTTTTTCAAGAAAATTTACATAAAAATGAAAAAGCTCGTAATGAATTAGTAAAACAATTAGCACGTAGTGTTTCACTTTTAGCTAAATTTCATGATGAAGAAATTAAGCGTGTTTTAAAAGAAAAACCAAAACGTAAAGGAAATAATTCCAGTGGTTTTAATAAAGAAACACCTGTTCCTCCTAAACTAATAAAATATCTTTCCCTTGATAATGATGTACAAATGTCTCGTCCGAAAGTAGTAAGTTTACTCTATCAAAAATTTAAATCTGAAAATCTAACAAGTGGTCAAAATATAACTCTTGATAAAACTACAGCTAAAATTTTTGGTAAAGAAAAAGATTATGAATTTAATTTTAAACAAATTCAAACATTTATTAAAGAAATTTATGATGAAGCTTTTCCAAAATCTTAAAATATAATATACATTATTTATAATTGTATTAATGTCATTCGTGGTGGTAATTTAATAAACTCGTTTGTTTTAAATTTTTTAGATAAAATATTTTTTATTAATTTATATGGATTATCTAATAATGTAATATCATTAGATTTTAATATTTTATCAAATAGCAAGTATTTTACAATAAAATATGTAAATGCTGGACTTTTTTGATTTATTTGTTTTTTATAATTCCAATTATTTAAATTAAAAAAATCATTCATTAAATTTGCTTGATTTTCTATAAATTTAAATTCAATTTGTAATAAACTATTAATAGAACGATTTGTTATTAATGAAACATATATTAAATGATAAATTATTCCCCAAAAATCAGTAATAGCTTCATAATAACTTTTAAAATTATTTATTTTATGATGTAAATCTGTGTCATCAAAAATTATATCTCTATTATCTAAATCTAAATAATGTATTAATTCGTGAAAAATTACTTTTTCAAATTCTTCTTCTCTCCATATAAATATTTCATACCTTTTAAAATCAGTATAACCACTATTTATATTTTTTGGTCCAATTTCTATATCTATATCAAAATTTTTTTTAAGAGGTGTTAATAATAGATATATATTAATTGATTTATCTTCTTTATATTTTTTTAAATCATATAAATAGTTTATTATATTTAATAAAATATTAATTCTTTTACTAAAACCAATATATTTTTCTTTACGACATTTTAAATAAATATTGTGTGTTGTTTTATAATACCAAGTTATTTTATAATTTGTATCTAATGATTCTAAATTATTAATAACTTCTTGATAAACCCAATCTGTATTAATTAATTTTTCTATTTTATTTTTTGGAATTTCATATAACAGTATTTTATAGTTTATTCTTTTTAATTTATTTTTAATTTTTCTTTTTTCTTCTTTTATAAAATCAAATTTAATATTTTTATTTCTTCTTTGATTAAAATACTTGAAATATTTATCTGAAAATTCATCCATTTATTTATAATTAGAAAAAATTTTTGATTTTAGTTAAACATAATTTTAAGAACTTCTTCTTTTTCTTCAGAATGTTCAAAATCTAAACTTAATTTAATTCCAAAATAATGATTTTTTATATTTATATTATCTACATTTATAAAAAAACCATCTCTACTTGGTACCCAATTTTTATATTCTATTTTTTTACCAACATTAACATCTATATCTAATCCATATACCATTTGATATAAAGTTATAGGATAATTATAAACAATAATATTTTCTTTCCATATAAAATTATTTGGTAGAATTAATTGAATAATTAAATTACCATAGTCACCATCATCCATATCACCACCTTGATTAAAAATTATAAATGGTTTATTTATTGAAAATATAAAAACAGTTTTTGATTCTTCATCTTCAAATTTTCTTTTTAGTTTAATTTTTTTTTTAGTTTTTTCTAAAATTTCATTTAACGAAACATTAATATTTAATTTAATATCTAATTTATTATGTCGTAAATAATTAATTGGTAAATCATAATAATATTCTGCTTGAGTTTCATCCCAACAATTATTATCAGAATCTGAACAATTAACACATTTATTTATTTTTTTATCTGGAATATCACCATTTAGAAATAAATTAAATAATTCTTTAAAATTTATTGAATTCATAACAGACGTAAAATTAGATTGTAAATATTCCCAGTCTTTTTTTGATAAACTAATACCTAGATTTTTTAATTCATCTAATTTTAATTTATTTAAAAATAGTTTTTCTAAAATTTCCTGAAAATTTGTTTTTTCTATATTATCCATTTTTAAATATTTTTCTCTTATCTTATCATCCATTAATATTTGATAAGCAGTATTTATTTGTTGAAATTTTGATGTAGCATTTTCATTTTTACATTTATCTGGGTGATATTTTTTTGATAATGCATAATATGCTTTTTTTATATCTTGTTCTGATGCATTTGGTTTTAATTCTAAAATTTCATAAAAGTCCATTATTAAAATATTTGTTTTTTCTCTATACCAAATTAATAATTTATTTTTACAGTTTTACAATATATTTCAATAATTTTATTTGTTATTTTTTTTTCATTTTCTTCATTTAAAAATTGTTCAATATATTTTTTACCATTTTCTGCTATTTTTTTACATGTTTCTAAATTATTTAAACACCATTTATATTTTTCTTCTAAATCACTATAATCACTTTTAATTTCTATATAATGAGTTCCTGATATTAATTTATCTTCCATTAACCAACTACAAACTGTTGGTGCTGGCATTATTACTACAGAATTAGAATATAAAATCCATTTTAAATTTGTTGCAACATCATTTCCTTCAATTGAAATTAAAAATTTTGATTCTAATTGTTCTTTAATTGATAATTTACTTAATATATAATTATTATTAATAACATTTTGACATAAATTACTAAATTTTATATCAATATTTTCATCTTCATGATTTTGATATTTGTTTACAAATTTTACTCGTTTATTACTTGTTGATATTCCTCTCCATATAATTTTATTATTTTTTTTATTAAAAGGTATATCAAATTTGTTTACATCGTCTAAACCTTCCCAATGTCTTGGAGTATTTAAGTTTAATAATACATTAAGATTATTTATTAAATCTATTGGTCTTGATTTTGTAAAACAATATTTTCTCAGTTTAACATTAATATCTCCAAATGCAATATAAATATTAAAAATTTTTATTTCACTATTATTAAAATATTTACGTAAATCATTTATATAATATTTTATTTGATAATCATAATTATCATAAAACAAGGTATCATTATTTATTAATTGAATTTTATTATATGATATTGCTTCTTTTTCATTAAATATATCTTGATATTCTATCTTTTGATTTTTTATAAATGTATTATATAAATTACCCAAGTAATATTTAATTCTATCTTCGATATCCATTATTTAAATTTATATTTATTTTTATTTTTATATTTATTTTTTATATTTATTTTATATTCGTTTAATTCTTATTTTTAAATATAATATTGTTTAATGGAAAATAATATTTTTTTTAAGAATAAAAAAGATAAATTTAACCCAGATGTAATTAACAATTTAAGTAAAAAAACATCAGAACGTAAAAAAACAGAATTTATAGAAAGTAAAATAATTTATAATGGAATTACTAACGATGTTCCAAATAATATAAAAAACAGTAAAGATTTAAAACTTAATGTTGATGAATCTATTGATACTAATACTATGAAAAAAATTATTAAACAAAAAGAAGATGAAAGAAATAAACAAGATTATGATTTAAAACCACAAAAATTAAAATGCTTACCTGAAAATTTAATTATTGATAAACATATTGAAAATTTTGATGAACTTAAAAAAAATTCAGAATTTCATATTAAAAAAATAACACAAGAACAAACACATCAAAAATCAAAATATAATGATATTATTTCAAATCTTAAAGATTTAGGTATACTTTCATACAATACAAATAAATAGTAAAATTTAAAAAATAATTAAGGCGTTTATAAATTAAATTTTATTTAGAGCGGTGTGTATTTAAATACCAATTTTTAAGCTTTGTAAATTTTAGATTTTTTATATTTGCTTGATTTTTTACTAGTTTTCTTACCTTTATAAAAATCTTTATTATAAGCATAAATAAAGTAATTTTTATAATGTTCTATCTATCTTTTTAAACTTCTTTCACTACATTCAAATATTTTACATACTTCAGCATAATTATTTACTTTATAATAATATTTAACTGCTTTTAATTTCAAATCAGATGAAAATTGTTTAGATATTAAAATATTAGAAAAATAATTTACCTATTTAAAAATAATTTATTATATATAAATAATGGTAGACAACAATATAAATTATAAAGAATTATATGAAAAACTAATAATTGAAAATCAACAATTAAAAGAACATCTTAAAAAATATACTGCACCAAAAAGAAATAAAAATTATTATGAAAATCATAAAGACGAAATTATAAAAAAAGTTAAAGAGTATAAAGAAAAAACAAGATATAATAAAAAGCCACCTCCTGAAAAAATTAAAGAATATAGTAAAAGAGCTTATATAAAAAGAAAACAAAAATTATTAGAAGATAATAATATTTGATAAATATATTAATATACTTAAATATAAAATAATTAAATATATTAATGATTACTAATTTTTTTATAGAAGAGTCTTATAAAAGATTTTGTGGAATTTTTAATGAATTATATTCAAAAAGAAAAAAATTAGATGAAGATGTATCTAAAATTTTAAATGATTGTGAAAATAAATTTATTTATAATAAAAGAAATTTATATGTAGTTGAAAATGATGATAATTTTATGAATACTATAGAAGTCAAAGGAAAAAATATATCTTGTTATAAATATATAACTAAAGAATATTATAACTCATATAAAAATATATATGATAAATTATTTGAATTAAATTTTTACAATACTCAAGGATATAAACAATTTGAAACAGAACGATTAGAATTATATATATTTGATAATTTTAGAGGAAGAAATACATTAGATGATTTAGATATTAAAATTGAATTTATAAAAGAACAAATTCACGAAAAAATAAATATTGATAAATTAAAATTTATTAAAAGAAACGAACAAAAAGGTGTCTTTATAGATTATTGTATAAAATATATAATAAACAATAATTATAATTATGGATTTGAATATTTAATGAGTTGTAATAAATCAATTGATTATGATAATCTACCAGAAAATTTAGAAGATTGTAAAAATATAAATGATTTAATTAATCTTTTATTTGAAAAAGAATTTATTAATAAAATATTAAAATTTAAAAACAAATTTACATCTATAAAAACATCTGAATGTTATATAAATTTTGATTTATTAATTTATGGAGAACCAGATTTAATTACAGATAATTATATAATTGATATTAAAACTTCAGAAAATAAAAAAATAGATAGTAAAAAAAATTATTTACAAATATTATTTTATGCTATACTCGCTAATAAAAAAAATATTTGTTTATATGATCCAATAAATGGAGATTTGTATAAATATGAACTTACAAATGATATTATTATTAAAATTAAAAATTATATTAATAAAAATAAAATAATGAAATATACATTATTACATATTAATAAAAATAATATTAAGAAGAATATAATTAAAAATTATATATTTTAATGCGTAATAAATTATATAAAGATTATATAAAAAATAATTTAAAAAGACCATCTCAAATAGATAAAAATGAAGATACTAAAAAATTAGGAAGTTGGTTAAATAAACAATTAATATCATATAAAAATGATAATATAAAAAATTCTGATATAAGAACTAAGTGGAAAGAATTTATAACAGATCCTAAATATTCAATTTACTTTTAAATTATTTAAACATTATTTTATTTATTATAGTAAAATGGAACAAACCAATTATATGATGAATTGTTAAAATCATTTGAAGAAATTAAAGCTGAAAATAATGAATTACAAATTAAAAATGAGTTATCTACACATCTTAAAAAATATACCGCTCATAATGGTAGTAAAACTTATTATCAAAAGAATAAAAATCTAATTCTTAAAAAAATATTATTTTAATATTAATAATATTTATTCATCTATAAATTCCCATTTATATCCACATGCAGTTTTTCTCAATCCTTTACAACAACATGCGATCGAACCAGCATTATTTTTAGAACTAATATCATTTGATGCTTCGATAAATGTATTATATTTTTTAATGATATTATTTGTTTTAATATCTATTTTACCAATTAATTTAATATTTTTCTTTATAATTGGTTTTTTAATATTATGTAATTGAAAATATTTTTGTGTATTTTCGGAAGATGTACACCATTCTAAATTCTTAAAATTATTATTTAATCTATTTTCATCAATATGATTAACTACATAATCATTATTAAATTTTTCTGTTTTTTTTAAATATGTATATGCTACCAATCTATGAATTTTTAATTTATGAGATTCTTTTTTATTTTCATTATTAATACCAATTAATACTATATTACTATAACCATCATTTATAGATGTTTTTAGTAATTTTCCTTTTGTATTTTTAATATCACCATCTTCATTTATTAAATAATTAGAATAATTAAGACTATTTATTATTCCAATTTTAATAAAATTATTTTTATTTTCTTCAATAATTTTATTATTTTTTTCTATAATACGATTTTTATTAGTATTACACATGTTTTCTTGATGTGTAACCCATTTTAAATTTTTAAAATAATTATTAATTTTATTTCTATCAATATGATCTACATATTTTTTATCATCTTTATTATCAACAAACATATAAGCAACTAATTGATGAACACGAAATGTTTTTGATTTAGATTCATTATTATAAATTCTAATTTGCATATATCCGTTACGATTTTTTAATAATTTCATATAAATATTATTTTTTAATGAAAATACTTTACCATAATTAGAAATTTTATATGAATTTTCATAATTGGGTAAAGTTAATATTTTAAATTCTTCATCTTTTTCCAATTTAACAATTGATTTTATAATTTTTTTTTGTTTTGCTACATTAATTTTTGTTTTTTCAACTGATCTATTTTCAGATGTACATAATTTACAACCACCGTAAATAGATAATAAATGTTCAGATGGTGAAATATTAATAATATTATTATGTTTTTTACATTTTAACTCTCCTTTAATCGTTGCTAATAAATATTTAAAATTAGTGAAATCATAATTATCATTAAATTTTATTTTTGATTTTTTAATTGTTTCATTTAGTATATTATTAGTATAATTTTTATTACATTTATTACATCCTCCATCATTTTGTGATAAATGTTTTTGAAGACTTGTCAGAAATGTATTATCGTGTTTAATACATTTAATTTCTGTTTTTGTATTTCCTGTTGTAAATGTATTTTTATTTATAATAAAATTATTACCATATTTTTCTTTTGATTTATTTTCAAATTGGGAAAATCTATAATTAAAATCACAATCTATACAACCTCCACAATTGGTATTTAAATGATTTCTAACTGAAGTTAGAAAAGCTTTTTTATGAATAAGACAAATTAAATTAATTGGTTTTTTGGTAGAAATATAATTTAATTTTTCATATGAAAATATATTATTAAATTTAATTTTAGATTTTTCAATAAAAGAGTCCATTATAATATAAATACAAATATTTCTTTAAATCGAAAGATTATAATAGAACTACTCAAATTACAAGATTTTTTACTACACCACAAAATTCACGTACAAGTCAAATGAAAGGAACAATATCAGCACCTAATATAGGATTTAAGAAATTATTATTAAAACGATTTGAAATATTAGAAGTGAATGAATATAATACAAGTAAATTATATAACAAAACTTTTAAAGAACTAGAAAATGTATCAGTAAGAAAGAATAAGCATAAGAAACATTTACATGAAATACTAACTCCAAAAGAGGAAACCGAACGGTGTATTTTTGTAAATCGTGATAAGAATGCTTGTAAAAATATTTTATATTTAGGAAAATATTTTTTAAGAAATCAATCAAGACCAATAGAATTCTGTCAAAAAACAAAAGAAAAGATAGTTGTAAAGCAACGAAAACCAAGGCAGAATTTAAAAACTAGTGAGTTTTTAAATAATGATGATAAAAAATCAAAGATTTTGTTATCACAGAAAAAAGAAATTGTTGTTTAATCAAGGTAGTAGATTAAATGACATTTGATGGGATTATGTGTATCTACCTTAATATACACATAAGAAAGCCCATTATTTAGAATTTAGAACTCTTCAATGAGTAAAGCAATGCATTTATTTTTTTTGTCTTATAAATCGGCATTTAAATACGCACCGCTCTAAATAATATCTTAAATAATTTAAATGGAAAATAATAATTTTAATATAAGAATAATTGATTTTTATAAAAAAATTAATAAACCTATTATAGATAAAATGGTTACAGATAATTCATTTAAAAATATTTTAGAATTATCAACTGTATCAGAAATACCATTACTTAAAAAAGAAAAAAATAATTGGTATTTAAAAGATAAAAAAAAAATTTTAAAAGAAATAGAAAGTACAAAAAAAAAAAAAAAAAAAAAAAAAAAAAAAAATTTAACAAAAATTAAAATT
>Ga0214919_10000980_pt1 | contig 48399 bp, 49 predicted proteins | sample LL1503_MetaG_FD_177994 | JGI IMG/M metagenome (GOLD analysis project Ga0214919, IMG submission 177994) | Freshwater microbial communities from Lake Lanier, Atlanta, Georgia, United States - LL-1503 | ecosystem: Environmental > Aquatic > Freshwater > Lake | place: USA: Georgia | collected...
ATTATAAGCATTGCTTTTATGAATAATTGCTCTTATCATAGACTCATCGGAAAATCCATTTAAACCAGTAGCATCCGGAACATTTGTAAGGGATTCCTTGTGGTCAAAAACATTTAGATTCTTCCAGTCTTTCCACATAATAAAGACATCTTCAGAAAATTTATTTCCTACTAAAAAGCTTTCAATACTAGAGGAAGGATCAAACAGATAAGAGAATTCAATTCCATTACCGGTCATATTACTTATTGGGATTTTTCCTTCATCTGGGGTGTTATTATAAACCTCATTACCTACAAATAATATTTTACCATCCTCGTATTCTTTACTCAGATTAGTAACAAAATCCGACTGAAGTGGAATTGTATCTATATCTTCAATCATTGATACTTCGTTTTTAAAAAAACAAGCTAATACGTGTCTACAGATCTTGGCTTGATTTGCTGAAGGTATCGAGGGATCTTTTGGAAAAATATAAACCTCACCAAAAGAACTTATTTTCTTAAATATTGGATCTTCTAAATCCCTGTTAGTAACAAATGCTAAGGTAATCTTAGCATTTGGTAAAAATTTATTCCATGCTTTGGCTACTATTGGCCAAAAATTTAAAAAATCTGAATCGTCAGAGCTTACAATTATTCTATTAATCATTTAGTATATCTATTATAGGTTTATTAATCATGGTTTCGGTATTCTGGAAAACAACTTCTATCCCGTTTTTTTTAAATAAAGGAAGATCTAAATATTTTTTTCCAGATACACCAGAGATATATTGGGTTGCTCCGTTTTTTAAACATATATCAACAAGTCTTTCAGTAGATAAAAGATCCGTTGGATAATCTAATACAATTTCGGTTTTCATTTGAAGCATCTCCTTAATCTTGACTATAATACCAACATTAGTTGAAGATAGGTTATCAGTAATACATGAATCAAATTCGTTAAGTAATTTCCTATATTTAGGTAGAGAATTTTTAATTCTTTCCCAGTCTTTCAATGGATTAAGATATGATTTAGTATTAATAGGATCTAGTCCTTTATTTACTGACATTGTATACCATTTGCAATCCTTATTAAACCTGTTTTGATAATTATTTTTTTCAAATTGACAATGTGTAAGTATAACAAATACATCTGCATCATTCATTTTTTGAAAAAAAGGATAATAAGGAAAAAAATTTGGCTGGTGTATGGATATTATCATGTTCTTTATTTAATGTATCCCCAGTAATCAGAGGTTTCATAAAAAACTATATCCTTATTCAATATTCTTGAAATCTCTATTGCTAATTTTTTTTCAGACTCCCTATAGGTATCATGAAATATAAAGGACGAATTTTTATCAAAAAGATCTATATTTTTAATTAACCCGTTTCTATTTCCCTCGCCCGATGGACCATCAACAAAAACTAATGAATAATCTTTTGGTAAAAAATCCTTAACCAATTCCCTATTATACCATATTCCATCATTTGGAGCATGTAAATAATTAACACCAGGAAATATATTTACGTAATCTTTATTCTCGTCTATTGAATAGGTATCGTAATATAAAGAGAAAGCTTTGGTACTACAATATCCAGCCCCGAGTTCTACTATAGAAGATCCTTCAGTGATTTTTGATATTATAAATTCAAAAAGCTCTTTTTCTATTCCTGATCCTCCCCATTTATGGTCGTTTAATTCTATTTTCATTTGTTCATATAAATTGTAAAATCATTATCCAGATAATCATGTCTAACAGTAAAAGATCTGCTTGTAGGGTAAATCATAGAAACAACCTCCTGAATCTTAGCATATTTCATTACTTTATCCCTGTTTCCCTTTGTACGATCAGAAAGAAAATTAAAAGCAGTACCTTTTTTAGATAGCTCGTACATTTTATCAATATGTAAACGAGTGTTCTTTGTCCATTTATTCTTGAAGCAAAAAATTCCAGATGCAAAAACCCAATCGTAGCTATCAGTTATAGAAAAAATATCGCAATTTAGAAAATTGGCATCATTGTATTTCTTCTTAGCTTTGTCTATAGCGATTCCCCTTAGGTCTATACCAGTATAGTTATCTACATATTTAGACAAATCCCCATATCCACATCCTACGTCAAGAACACTATCACCCCTTTTATAACCTGGTATTTGTAAAAGTATTTCAAATCTTTTCTCCTGTGAAAACTTACTTCCCCATCCTAGTGATTTTACATCACTAGACGATTCAAATTTATCTCTATAAATTTTATCTAAATTCATTTAAACCATTCAATAAATTGATCAAAATTAAATTCTCTAGCATGCAAATACCATTTTTTGTGATTTGAATCAAAATTATTATATTCCATGCATAGCCACCCATCCTCAAATTTAATCAATTCAATTCCGTGCTCCTTACATATATCATCAGTATCATTGTTCCATTTATTAAAAGGAGGTATGAATATTTTTGATTTTGCAAGACTTGAGCTTACCAAAATGCTCATCTCCTGAGCTTCTTTATTTAGAAGTCTGTGGTCTACGTGAACTAATCCATGTGAAGCCATTTTAGCTCTAGAATGAAGATCAGGTAAACCTGCTTTATCCACGTCATAAAATTTCCTATAATCTGAATAAGCATTTAAGATCTTAGGAAATATCCTTTGCTTACCTATTTCAGTTTTTTCTGAGGACATATCGTTAACTAATGGAGAAACTCCCCATAATACTTCACATTCAGGAAATCTATCAAAAAGGAAGTCAGTCATAGAATTTATTAATTCCATATCTGCATTTATACAAACGTCATCAAATCTAAATATTATTTTTTCCATAATTGATCAATCAGTTGTTTAACTCTTATTTTATATGTGTGGGATTTAGAAAGCTCGTATCCGGAATCACCTATTGTTTTTAAAATAGAAGGATTTTCTTTTACGTCTTTTAATATCCTCCTAATGTCTTCTATACTATTATAGATTAAACAGTTTTTTTCGTTTATAAATCCAAGGCTTTCATAAACATCGTTATTGCTAGTTAGAAGAACAGTTCCAGTTCCTATTGTTTCAAAGTTTCTATAGTTTATATCATTTAACATGTTCTTGTTAAAATGTATTCCATATTCATTAATAGCTCTAACCATAGATTCTCCTATAACAAATATATCTTGCTTCATGCTGAATTCGGAAGTAATCGTATCTATAAGATCTTTTCTGTTAACATAATTACCACAGAATCCTATGAAGTGTTTTTTATCTACGTTCATATTTTTAACTAGATCATCATCAAAACAATTAGGAAACCATATATGATAATTCTTCCTTACAAAATCTTTGGTAGAGTGTAACAAGAAATTATATCTACCAGAAGAGAATGTATTTTCGTATATTTCTTCGCCTCTACAATGAGCATCTATACTCCAAAGCAATTTAATAGGTTTATTGAATTCAGATAAATTAGGTACCCATCCGATAGAATCATAATTCTCTATATTCATTATTAGATCATAGGAATTCCAATCCGGGGTATTATTATAATTTGAATGTCCCAATCCCCATACATCACACCAATGGCCATTATTTATAAATGCTCTTTGAAGGCTTAAGCATTCTCTAAAATTTTTATTCTCCTCGTGCCTTCCCGCTTCTTGTATAATAATAACTCTCACGATCCTTGTAAATATTTTCTAAGTATATCGGAATTTTCCTTAACTGGCTGATCCTCGTCATTGTATTGTTGACCAATAAAATCGTCAAAATCACATCTTTCCTTTGGAAATTTTAATCCGCCAAAAAATTCATCATGTATCATACAATTATTATTAACCCTTGGCCATATTTGCTCTCTAAGATACCTTTGATCCTCCTGATATTCATCTTGGTAAGTACTGATAATTTCAAGACTAAGTGGATCCCCTAGATCTATCATTTTATTTTTAACTCCCCACATACCTCCAAGTATTTCAGTATTATGATAAGGATGATCTCTCATTATATGAAATGCCTTATCACTTCCAATCCATTGATTTACTGCCAGTAATTCTCTTTCGGAAAGACGTGAATCGCAATCCCTTACAATTGTAACATCTATTGATTTATCAAAAGCAGGTATAAACCTCCAGAAGAGTCCTCTTTTCTCATCAGATGATTCTATCTCGATAACTCTAGCATTTGGATATGATTTTAATTTATCAACATGTTTTTTATTAGAATCTGATCTTATATAAAAAAAGCATATCCATTCAGGATACAACTGTAAAGCTAATTCGCAATTTCTAAAAGCACCTATAAAGTATCTCTCGTGTTCTCCCCAAAGAGAAAAAGATATTATTTTCATTTTAATATATTAAAAGCTCTCTTTCCTTTGTAGGCCATACTTTCATTACAGATATTTCTTCTAGATTATATTCGTAAAATTCAGAAGCCAATTCATTCTTACAAAATACTAGGTTTAACCCGTCAGTAAATCCTACTAATTTATATCCTTTCTTATCAGCTAATTTCTTATATGCACCAGCTGTAGCGCTATAGTAAGAGTCTAGTTGATGTATATGATCCTTATCGTACTTTATAGCTAAACTAGCTGTTGATGGATAATTAGAATTATATTCAACCATTACTACTTTTGGTGAATAATTCTTTAATGATTCCCATACCCAAAGATCATTTCCGTCTATATCTATGGATACAAAATCAAAATCTTTTTTCAGTTTGGTAGGCTTTAAAATTTCGTCCAAGGTACTTCCTGACTCGCAGCTAATAAAGCTATCTAGGATTTGAATATTTTTATACCCCTTAATATTTTCTTTTATCCTATCAGAATATAATGGATCTCCTTCGATTAAAACACCACCCCATCCTTCTTCTCTCAATTTTCTAGTATTACAATATGACATTCCATCTGATGCTCCAAATTCGCAGAATTGTCCTTCTTTTATTCCTAATGTTTGGAAGAGTTTTTCTAGTATACCATCTTCTCCAGATTGTGAGTATTTACTATTTCTGTATTCGTTAAGTCTTATCATAAATTATTTTTTTGGTAATATAAAAATACATCCTCTCATATTTTGTTCTGAGTATGTATTATATTCAATCTCGTATCCATCAGATCCGTAAATTCCTTCTATTTTTTCTTTGATCCATTCCCATTCGTACACAATTCCTTGGTTTGGATATTCATCATATCCAAGATCTGGTCTTTCAGGAACCTTAAAATCATGTATAGCAAGAACTGGCTTTAATCCAGATTCTTTAATTCTGTCAAGTTCTTGTAAAACAGGATTAGCATACCAATGTGCATCTAAAAAAATTATAGAATTGCAATCTTTAGTCTCATCTAAAAACTTACCTAAATAATCTGTACTACTACCAAGATAGCTATGGATATTGGGATAATCCGATATCTGTTGTTTAGCTACATCTAGATATCTCTGGTCGTATTCCACTGTATAGACATTTTCAAAATTTTCAGCTAACCATTTTGTAGTGTCCCCGTGATATGTTCCAGTTTCTATTGCGGATTTAATTTTATATTTTTTCTTAAAATCTAAAAACCTTTTTGCCAATTTTGCGTCTGTATTAAACGCTCTGATTTGTTCGCTCATTTTTGTTTTGTTTTTTTCTATATATTTTATTGCATCAGGCAATAGATGTTTAGCATGGAATCCGAAAGAATTATTTATTGTATGATCAGAATCTATAGATATTTCAACCGAAAACTTTTTTGCTAATTCTACAGGAGCAATTTTTAGGTTAGCTACATTAACAGATTTTCTATTGGTCTCCAGTATATACTTATCCTCATTTTGCATAGTGGGGAAAAGCTTAGAGCTAAATTCAAGAAACCTTTTGCTCCTTATACAGAATCCTCCGTTTCCTACCTGTGTTTCTTCTGTTGTATTACCAAGGCCAATTGGCCAAGGAGCTCCTATATAATCATAATCCAAAAAAGAAGAATCCCAAAGATTATGATTTAATATGAACCCATCATCTTGAATAATCATACAAAAATCAGTACTAATATAAGGGTTTAGCCTTCTCATACAAAAATTAGAATACTCAGAAATACTATGTAGCTTTTCTATTTTTACTATCTCAACACCCGCAAAATCATAATCAATATGACTAAAAAATAAAGACTTTTTAAAATTAAATCGATTAAATATATGTGCAAAAATACTCCGATATAAAAGAGTCCTTTCTTTATTATAATCCCTACCGTCTATACAAACTAGGGTTACGTTATCTAAATTTATTTTTTGCTTACCCATTCTATTATTTCATTAGGTATAATTCCTTTTATTATAGAATTGTCTATATCAAAATTATTAGCTAATCTCAAAATAAAATTATCCATTCCCTTATAAAATGTTGATTGATTCTTATCATCTACTGAATCCCTGTCATGATGTAGTTTAGAGTAATGCAGATGATTGAATGTAAATTTATTTCCATCAATCACGCATCCTAGTAAATGTGCAACACATGTTAATTCGGTATCGCAAAACATATGATTATAAGACGGATGATAGATGTAATCAAAACTATCTAAATATTCTCTAGAAAATATAGGCATAGTTATAAGGATTTCCCCTATTCCATCAGATGTTTTAATCACATATTTTCCTTCCAAATTTTTAGAGAAATTAATAATATCCATATCCCAATCTAAAAAACAATCGGTGTCATCAGAAAATATTAAAATAAGATCACCGTCTATGTGAGATTTTCCTGCATTTATTGCATTTACTGTGCATCTATTATCATTTACTATTATAGATAGTTCTGTATTATATTCCTCAGAAATAGGGATAAGTAAAGAATGGTATTGCTCTACTGTAGGATCATCTGAATCAATTGATATTATAGTTTTTATTAACGATGGATTTTTTGAATTCTTCATCCATTTTTTAAAAACCTTTGCCATTCTTACAGGTCTTTGTCTGGAAGCAGCTATTAAATTTATTTTTTTCATATATTTTTTATCTTGTCAAAAAGAAGTGAATCTGACGAAATTTGGTTTTTTACTCTTTCTAAGTTATCCTTTATCGAATCAATCTTTGATTCATATAATTCCCTAGTCAATTTGCTAAAATCAAATCCCTCTTCCCATTTAATAATACCGTCTGGATTAAAGTCCTCAAATATTTTATCAGTGCCCCAATAAATTGGAATTGTTCCAAGTGCAAAACAGTCGGTAATTTTTTCGGTATAGTACTTGTCTATTTTAGCATTTTCAAATACAATAGAAAACATATAGTTAGATAAAGCATCTTCTTTAGACCTCCACCAATCCCTGTTTGGCCCTAATCCCTCTCCTATACGTAAACTACCAGAAGCACCGCCAAAAAGATCAAAATTAGTTCTATGTTTTTCTGCAACATCTAATCTTATTTTATGCCCACTGGTCATACTTTTAGAACTACAGATCATAGAGCAAATCCTAGTTTTATCTGGTATTCTAAATTTTTCTTTAGGTGTCCACGGAAGATTTGATCCTGGGGGATTAAACATAAAGAAATCAGAATCCCATGAGATTATTTCATAATCAGATGTGAATATCTTTACAAACTTTCTTTTAAGCAACTGGATATTGTTTTTGATATATTCTTTTAAAGAAGGAAGGATTTCACTAGATTCGCAAAACCATCCAAAGCTTCTTTCTTGTGATAATAGATTAAATGACATTATCTGGTTGTCTATAACAACATTAGCTATTCCCTCACTTCTCGACCATTCAAAATTCTCTGGTTTAAAATTAGAGCAAGAGGAATACTCTATTGGGAATGGCGCCCAATTGGTTTTTAGTTTGTTCATACTAAATTATAATTTGTTACGTTTCCAGGAAAAGGCCTGTTCATATTTACTGCTCTCATTTTCAAAAGTATTTCCCTTTTATTTGGTACATCAGAATTTACATTTTCTAAATTCTCTCCTTTATGTAGATTAGAGCCACATAGATTTATTCTAACCCTATCCCTGTAATATGGTAAAATAGAATGCTTTAATGCGTCATGATCTAATTCGCATTCTCCCCTTTCTACTCTTCCTGTACAATGAGATTCCCATTGATTAACAATAAGATTTGTTACCTCAGTATTAGAAAAGTACACAGGGGAGGCAACAAAACAATCCATTGAATTGCTATAAGAAACAAGTCCCAGGTCAAAGGATTTATTCTTATCGGTTAATTGACTAAGGTTTGTTTTTAAAAAAGTATCTCCATCGATCCAAAGGACATTCTTTTTTGTGCTATTTAACATGGATTGAATAAAATAAGGTTTATAACAGCAGTTTTGGAAATAATTACGGTCACTTTCATAATGACAAAAAATGTAATCGTATCCTAGTGAATCTACTTTATTTACTAGCTCCGTGAATTTTTCGGAATAGAAATTAGAACCGATTGGATCAGAAACAAACGAAATAATTACATCATCCTTTCCAGTTATTTTTTCCCATTTTTTTACAATTTTTCTTTCTCTTGAATTTTTAAATGGTTTAAATAATTCTTCACTCGCGTCTTTTTTATTTATTTGATTATTAATGACTGGTGTAGTTTGAGGTTGAACTTTGTCTAAATTTACTATTCTACTTCCTACTCTTTTTATTTTAAAGTTACTCATAATTTTTAAAATTTTCAAGGGACAAAGAATTAAACAAATCAGATCTTCTTTGGTTCTTTGTCATGGTTATTTTGGTTTCAGCACCTTTATTAAGTGCACGGGAAACACCATTTCTAATATATTTTCCGTCAGTATAATCTACCGAGGAACCCCCGCATCCTAATATCTCTATACTTATTTTTTCTTTGAACAAAGGAAGTATCTCATATTTTAATACATCGTGATCGAGATCTACATCATTTACAGAAATCTTAGAATTACATATTTCTGAAAATCTAGAAAATAATTCTAGATTCCTCTCGTTGTATTTTATACCAAGTGGGGATGCCTTTATTCCATGAAGATCTCCTGTATGTGATGCAGCTAATATATCGAATTTCCAATTTTTCATACAATCTGTATATCCCAATAAATTAGTATCAGCATCTATCCATATAATATCTTCCTTTATTTCATTTAGCTTATCCAATATAAATTTTGGTTTCCTGAGTGTATTTTTCCAATAATACCCAGTATCCTGAATCCTGTCCATTATAATCTTACCCCCTAGTATTTCTATTTGAGAAACTAGTTTTTCTGCACATCCAATATAATAAGGTGAGCCTGTATGGTAAGAAACAAATATAGGATTACTCATAAATTCCAAGTTTTATAAAAAGTGTTTTACAAATTTCTAAATTAGATGTCAGTGGTCTTGGCAAATGACAATCTATATATTCCCATGCGTTATAGTCAGTTTTTGGCCAGATTGCTTTATCTAATCTCTTAGTAGCATATTTTTCTTCTATCCATCCTCTATCTAAATGTCTGATCCTAACATTATGTTTTTTTAATGTTTGATTATAAAAGAACTTCTGGTCTGTACCAAATCTTAAATTCTTTTTAATAAGTCTTCTGAAAAATTGTTTATGGTCTTCATCTCGAAGCTCTAATAGATCAATAAAAGATTGCGGATCGCCTGCCAGATAACACATAGGATATTGAGGATTGGTCCTGTACCACCTGTAATTTATAACGTCAGAACTATAAGAAACTATTCCTTTGTCCTCTATTTTAGCAGCTCCCTCTTTATAATAATCTCCAGATATTGGGAGCATATCCATATCAGAAATAATAAATGGACCATCTAAAAGCTTTGCAGCCCAAAATCTAATACATTGTGCTTGTTGTGATATTTCCCATTCAGGAATAGATTCTAAATATATTGTTCTGCCACATTCTGCCACATTATCTGGTGGCGGAGCTGAATCTATATACAAAAGAACAGGTTCTATTCCGATCTTCTGCCACATTTTTGCCACATAGGGCCAAAAATCTAGATATTCTTTATTGGAATTAGAACTGACTACTGCATACTTTAATTGCATTCTATCTTTTTCTAATTATACCTCTAGATTCTAAATTATTTCGATGTACGTTCCTTGATTCTTGATAATGCTCTATTACAGGACGAAGTCCCGGGTACATTGTTCTGGTGTGGTCAAAAATATAAGTGTATTCCGGAGGTAAATTGTAATACACTAAATCCTTAAACTCCCTATGCGAGGTTTGCATATTTTTTTGTTCCCATGTCTCAGGCTTCATTCTTTCAGCAGGGACGGATTCATTTATTTGGATCCATCTATCAACAAAGGCTTTAACCTTATCGTTGTTCTTTAGAAATATCGTACCAGATAAGGCTTCATCCTTTCTCCATCGGAAGTCTTCTGTTCTGTATGCAAGATCACAACTTAATGTATCAATAAGACTTGGGTAGTTCTTAAATACTGCGTCCACATCAACATAGAGAAGATCTAGATTTCTGTCGTTTAGACATTTCTTAATAAAATAAGCTTTGTAGTGTGTATTCTTCTCCCATGAACCCTGATCTTTAATTGGTTCTAAATAATGGGGTAATCCAAAGTCTTGAAGCGATTTTTTTAACTTCTCTGCTAAGACTTGGTAAGAAGTGTTTTCTGTGTAATATGCGATGACTAAAAATTGGGGGCTCATAGGAATACTATATTATATGAATCATAGCCCGGGATTTACAAGATAAATATTTTAGTCCCTGTTTGCAGGTAAGTTTCATGTTAGAAAAAAATATTTCTACAAGTCGAATAATTTCCGGACTTACTATATATAAGTTTAATGAATACTTAAATTCACAAAGATGATTAAACCCTATTGGTTTCTAGATTCTCCTATTGACGCCGAGCATAAGTACTACATTCTTATGGACTTTCTTGTAAAAGTAAAAAACAAAATGAACAAGAAAGGATTTGAAAAAGCATATAAAGAATTATTATGCTTAAGAAAGGATCTAGAAAGTTTTGATAAAAATACCGAATTCACACAAAGAACTGTTATGAGTATGACAGATTCTGAAAAAAATACGTTTTACAACCTATTAGATAAAAATCTAGACAGTATAGAAGAGATTACAAAAATTGTAAAAAATTCAATAGAGGTTATAGATAAATTTATAGACGAAAACAAAGATGCACAGGAAAAATATAACTCACTGGTCGAAGTTGAAAGCTATTGTCAAAGATACAATCTTTGGGACCAAGGATTTCTTATTGTAAGAAAAAAGGAGGAAAAATTTATGAAGGTGTTTAGTTGGTTTTTTTCTATGATAAAAGTAGAGGATAAAGAAAAAGTAGCTTTACTAATGACAGAAATGCTAGATCCTAGATGTGAAACAACAGCAGAAATTAAATCAATAAAGTCTTTTTTAGAAACTAATATAAAAGATTTTTCTGAAAAATTCGATTGTTTATTAATAGCAGATGTAAATAAAGGTGTAGATCTAGAAGTTGGAACTGAAATAGGGAAGGAGAAATCTATAGAGATTATTCTACGAAATTTTAAAAATGCTTAAATTATACCTTTTGCTTTTATTAGAGATTTTAGCTCCTCACTTTCCTCTTGAGTAAATTCGTATCTCTCAAATGGAAATTTAGTTGTTTCGTATATAACAACCTTTTCTTTTCCTCTTGAATCCTCTGTAACAACCTCTATTTTCGTTCCTTTTTTGTTTATATAGAAATCTGCTCCTGATCCGTCTTTCATTATTTTATTTCTTATAAACAATAAAGCACCACCAGGCATTGTTAATTCTGGTTCATATTCACCAGCATCTATGATTCTTTCTATTTCTGGAATTATATCAGTAATAAGAGAAAATGGCTTATCTCCTAATTCATCTATTTTAGATATTCCTATATTTTGTACAAGGAAAGAAGTAATTTCATTTTTAAGCTCTGGCTTTTCAACAAAAATAGATTCTAAGTCAGAAACAAAGCTTTTACTTGTGTATCCGTATCTAGGATCATTAGAAGTATATTTAAAGGGAATTTTATAGGAAATACCCATGTTTCCTGCAGCAGAGCTTTCGTTTACTACGAAATCATTAAAGCTTCTAATATTTTTCATAATCCTCTTGTTGTTGTAATTTTTTTCCTGTCTTCAAATGACATAGCTCTAATTCTATATAGATCCTTTCCTATTTTGTTAATAGAGTCTTTAGGAAATGTATCCATATTTGGTTCCTGTTGATTTGAGGATCTAGCAGGCCTACAGTCAATATATCCTTCAGAATTCTTAAGTATTATAAAAGCCCCATTTTTACTAGAAAGTATAACATCACCATCTGATGTTGTAAAATCCTCCCATATAGGATCTCTATAATTAATTCCTTTTTTATTAGCAGGTTCTGTGTATCCAGATAGAATTTCTATCTTGAACGGGGTTATAACTTCGTAACAAGATCCATCTGAATCCAACCCATATTTAGTGGGGAAGTTTTTTTCAAAATTATCTATTTTTAGAATCCTTTCCATTTGTAATCTATATATCGGATTTTAGTAGATAAAGTGATATATAGAATAAAAGTAAGCTGATATGATATACAGATACTCACAATTTGTTAATGAGTCAAACAATACTCCAGTAAAATCGAATAGAACTGAAGTAGTATCTCTTCTTGAGAATGAATACTTAAGAATGAAAGAAGAAGGTTTAGCAGAAAATGAAATTAATGAAAACATTTTTTCGTCACTTCTAGGATCTTTAGGAGGGGGTTTTACTGATACCTTTAAAGATTATATAATCGATTGGGCAGCAGAAAAACTTGGAATTGAGCCTTATGACGAGCAAGGACAAACTACCTTTTTCTACCAACTAATAAGAAACGTTATCGAAGGCGTTAGTATCACAGAGCTAGGAAGCTATTTTGGTAAAGGATCTTGTAAAAATTGGGCAAGAGCAATAGTAGAAGGATTAAGTGAAACACTTCAAGAAAGAGGTATAGAATATTTATTACCTAAGCTTGGTCTTAGAATGGATATGAATACAGGATTAGGTGGTACAATTTCAGCAGGATTAAGAGAAGCTTTAACTAATGCAATAAACAACACAAACTTCATGAACAACGTTGAAAAAATGATTGGTGATAAAATTTGTGGTTTTAGTATTGGTGATGTTTTATCTGGTAAAATCTCACAAGGAGACAAACAAAAATTATCAGGAGAAATAGAAAAAGCAGAAACAAGAGATCCTAATATCTTTGCAAAAGCAATGAAATCTGGATTATCTAATATTCTTCAGTTCTAAATAAAATATAAAAAATGAACCAGAAAGACGTAAAAAAAAGAGAAATTCTTAACTATAAGGATTTTATGAAAGTTGCTAAAGATCCTTGGAACCCTGATAACTTCAGTAAAGAGGACAGAACAGGATTTCATAAAATGACTCCGGAGCCTGCATATTCCTATGTTGGTTTTCAGGATCCAATTTTTAAAGGAGTTTCTAAAATAGATGTACCAGGATACGGAGCTACTGAATCAGGAAGCGCTCAATCTATTGGTTTAACAGAGTAAAATATATACAAAATGGAAAAAAAGATATTATCATTCGAGGAGTTTAGCTCTAGAAAATCTCAACAAATACCAGAAGATAAAGAATTCTGGAAAGATATGGAAGTAGAAGAGGAAGAAGAAACTGAGGACGAGGAAGAAACTGAGGACGAGGACGAGGAGGAAAAGACTGTATCTAAAAAAGAATCTGAAGAAGAAACTGAAGAAGAATCTGAGGACGAAGAAGAATCTGAAGAAGAAACTGAGGACGAGGAAGAATCTGAAGAAGAAACTGAGGACGAAGAAGAATCTGAGGACGAAGAAGAATCTGAGGACGAAGAAGAATCTGAGGACGAAGAAGAATCTGAGGAAGAATCTGAGGAAGAATCTGAGGAAGAATCTGAGGATGAGGAAGAAACTGGGGAAGAATCCGAGGACGAGGAAGAAACTGAAGAAGAAGATGACGAGGAAGAATCTGAAGAAAACGTTTACCTGGATGTTCCTGCAGATAACGGTGATACAGAGAATCAGGAAGAGGATGATGATAAAGAAGCTGAAGACGACGATGTCGAAGATGAGGATGAATCTGATTTAGAGGACGAAAAAACTGAAGAAACCCAAAGAGTTATAAGATTTGATAATTTTTTTAACTAAATAAAATACAAATACCAAGCCTAGATAATTTCTAGGCTTTTTTGTGTTTCGTCGATATATAGATTATGGAAGATGCTTTACTAGAAAAATTTATTTTCAAAGGCGTAAAGGGAAAAGAAAGACCTTTAACTGTAGTTATTTTAACTACAAAGTTGGGTAAGAGTTTAAAAAATGCGCCAACTACAGAGAAGATAACTAAAATATGCGAAGAACGTGGAGTTAAGTGCATAATCGTTGATACCGAAAAAGGATCAATACAAAAAACTCCTAAAGGAACTTTCCTTATATCCAGCAGAGGTGATAAGCAGCAAGAAATTTATTTAGATAGAACAATAGTTCTAACAAGAAGATCTTCTATTAAAAATAATGCAGCAAAGGGGTTTTTTAAGAAAATGGAGGATTTAGGCTTCCCTTGTGTAAACTCATATGATTCTGTTATAATATGTGAGGATAAACTCCAAACTACTAGAAAATTACAACTTAATAATATACCTGTACCAAAAACATCACTTATATCTTCTGAAGCTGATATTGACAAAGCAGTTGAAGATGTTGGAGGTAAATACCCTGTAGTTTGTAAATTCCTTTCCGGAACTAAAGGTATTGGTGTATTTATGATCGATTCAAGACCTTCTCTAGTTTCTACACTACAAGCTCTTTGGCACTTAGCTCCTGAAACTGAAATAGTTTTACAGGAAAAAATTGATGCTGAATATGACCTTAGAATACACGTAGTTGCTGAATCTGATGGTATGTCTGGTAGAGAGTACAAAGTCATCGCAGCGATGAAAAGAATTAAGATTGAAGGCGATTTTAGAACTAACTTCTCACTAGGTGGAGACACAGAAACAGTAGAACTTCCTAAAGAGATAGAAAAAATTGCCATTGAGTCAGCAAAAGCTACTGGATGTCTATGGTGTGGTGTTGATATTATAGTAGATAAAGCAAACGAATCTCCATATGTACTAGAAGTTAACGCATCTCCGGGTACAACAGGCATAGAGAAAACTACAGAAATTCCTGTTACTGATCTTATATTAGACTTTTTATTAGATAGAAAAAACTGGGTTAAACCTAAAAAGGTTACAGGATTTAGGGAATTAGTTACCGTTCCTGGAGTTGGTACATTTGTTGGAAAACTTGATACTGGAAACGGAGCATCGTCTTGCTCTTTACACGCAGATTCAATTGAAGAAGCTGATGGACAAGTAAATTGGACATTGGGCAATCAGCAGTTTACTAATAAAATCGTAGGACAATCAAAAGCAGAGGTTGGCGAAAAAATTCACCACAGAGCAGTAGTAAATCTTGATATCGAATTTAATGGTATAGTTTATAGAAAAGTTAAATTCTCCCTTGTTGATCGAACAGAAAAAAGCACTCCTCTTTTATTAAATAGAGATTTCTTAAGTTCAGCGGGTTTAATAGTAGATCCATCGGAGGACTTTGTAATTACTGATAGACCGGAAGGATATTCACCAAAAGATGCTAAAGGAGATCCTATAGCAGGTGTTGAAATTGTTTTAGGCGGTAATGCCCCTAAGATATAAATCAACTATTTTTTTTCTATAAGAAATCTGATCCTCTACGATCATTTGGTTTTTTAATGCTAATTTTTTTCTTTCAATTACAGAATCAGGAACTAGTCCTTTAAAAGTATCCTTTAATATTTTCTTGTGCTTTCTTTCCTCGAATGGTAAGCTTAAAGCAAATCTTATAATATCGTGATTTAAAAAAGGGCTTCTTAGTTCTAATGTGTGAGCCATTGATAGTTTATCAAGTCTAGGAAGATGATAAGAAGTTAACTCGTGAAAAATATCAGAATCCTGTGAATCATATTCATCTATTCTTCTATAACCGCCAAATAGTTCATCTGCTCCGTCTCCTGAAATTACAATACGTGTATTTGATCCTTTTTTAATTGCGTCAAATAAATGATATTGTGGGAGAACGCTTCCCATATCAACCGGTGATTCGTTCCATTTTCTATAAATCTCTATGATTTTTTTCTTACTCTCTTCACTCTCAATATCTACACTGTAATCTAGTCTTGTTGATTTTACGTCCCAATAATTTTCGCAGTCCTTTACAAACTGTTCGTCCTCCCCGTTTGATATTGAATAGAATTGAACATCTGCACCTAACTTAAGTAATAGCCCAGCAATAATCGATGAATCTAGTCCTCCTGATAATAAAAGAGACGTGGGGTAATTTTTTGATAAAAGCCTAGATCTTACGGAGTTTTCTAAATTTTCCCATAGCCAATCCATTCTGTCTTCGTACGTTTCTAATCCTGCATCAAACGAATAAAAATTATAATATGGATCGGATACTTCCATATTAGCAGGATAGTCAAAGCTCCAATGGTAGAACCTATTAGGCTCTAGCTTTTTGATAGCATTAAACGGAGTTTGGTTTGTAGGTAAATACCCCCATTTAACTACACCGCTAAAGAAAGAGGGATCAAAAGGTTCTTCAGCTTCTTTTTCGTAAAGCCCTTTTATTTCTGAACATATTTCACCATCCTCGTTTTTATAAAGAACCTTTTTACCTAACGGATCAGTAAATGCGTAAACTTCTCTTGATTTGGTATCAACCAAAACAATTGCCCAAAAGCCATCCCAAGATACTATACTTGGCTCGTATAAAGCTTTTAGCATTCCTATACCGCTAAAATTAAAGCTACTAAATAAATTCTGAAGATATGCAGTATCGGACTCAAAACGATTGTCATAATTAAAGATTTCTCCATTAAATAACATCCATCTGTTTTCCCCTATCTGTATAGGCTGTGACCAATTGTCTCCATCTAATGTTTGGATAGGTAATCTGTGATGTACCAAATAAAGATCCTGATCATTTACAATTGAATGTTCCGTACCTCTGTGAGCGATTGACATTATTCTTTCCTCACTGGGATTTTTAGCAACTAAAATTCCACACATATTTAAAATTTGTTTATGTCTGTTTTAAAGCGCAATACTGAGTCCAAATCATGATTATTAGTGAAAGTCCTTACATCTACGCCTAAGTCCCGTAACAGCAAAGAAAACGATGTAAAAAGTGATTTTTCTTCTTCTCCTCTTATATCATCTTGATCCCAGATGTCTTTTGTTCTTTTGTCCTTTGATTGTCCCTCTATTAGGATTATTCTTGTACGCTTAAACAAGCCTCTTTCGTAAAATTTAATAAGATCGTTTTTTGCTTGCTTTTCTGTTATTCTTTTTTGAAATACTCCCCAAACAGAGTTAGTTAAGATTCCTCTATCGACTATCATCTTTGGTAAAAATCCGGAATTGTCTAATTCATGAAGCATAACTTCTTTACCTAAACCAAACCAATGTATATCTTTACCTTGCTTGTCAAAATTCCATGTAGCAAAGTTTGAATTAAAATCAAACTTAAAAACAGGAAGGGAATCCTGCTGTGATATTAAATAGCTTTTACCGGACTTCCTTGGTCCTTCTACAATTAAAAGGGGCATAATCTTTATTGATTATACCCCTAAATTAATAAAAATTTCTTTTATTAGATCTTTTTCACTCCGTCGGGAAGATAACTGTTTAATCTAGTTATTTCGCCATCACTAAAATACTCAGAAAATAATTGTCTTAAAGAAATACCATATTGACGAGATTTATTTCTTTCTGTCATTGAATCTACATCATAATTTTTCCATGCTACTTCAGCTTTTTGTAATTCCATTGTAGTAGATATTTTCATATCTTTCCAACATTTTTCAACGGCTTCAAATTCTTCTTTAGTGTCTATTTCCTTAATCTGCTCATAAACTCTATCCTCGTCCTCGTAAGCACCTGTCATAGCTAAAAAGATCTTCCAAGTTATTCTTTTAATTTTTGCCATGTCAATTTTAGGCTCCTCTTTTTTAGGCTCCTCTTTTTTATCATTCTTTTTAGAATAATCGTCTTTAAATTTCGCCCATGCTTTAAGAATGTAAGAATTAGTATAACTTCCGCTTGGGTCTAGCTGATTTTCGGTTGCCCAATCTTTGTGTGTATCATTTACCCATTTTCTAAATGCGTCACCTTCTTCTTTAGATTTGAAAGTTGTATCAACTACTTTTTTAGTTTCCGTATCTTTCTTTTTTTCTGTTGGTGATGTAGAACTTCCTAATGATGACTTTAAAGCTGACATATCTACTTGCTCGTTTGTTTTTCTTTTAACTAAAAACGTATCAAAGCTAAGTAGCTTTCCTTCTGAAAATTTAGGTAATACTATAGACTCTTTAACAACTTCCGAAGCTGATAATTTATCAACAAGATCTTGTGTTAGACTACCTGTTGCATCTTTTAAACCGTAAGCAGCTTTAATGGCTTTTATACAAGCAGTTCTGCTAGGTCCAATAATTAATTTGTTTGGTGCACAGAATCCAGATTTTTTCCATACATCTGATGCAGTTAGTGTTTTTGAATCTTTCCATTTTTCACAGATTAATGCAAATACTTTTTTAGCAATCTCTGCATTATCACCTGTTGGAGTCGTTCCTTCTTTAATTGTATTTGTTATCTTAATGTCGCTTGTTGTCACATTAGCATTAGATCCAGTTGATCCTCCGTCTTTTGGAGCTGAAAATATCTGAATAGCATTAAGAATATTGCTTGACATTATAGTAGCTTCCATAAATGACTTGTTTGCTGCTTCTAAAGGTTCTTGAATTCCTTTATAATCAATATCATCTAATTTGGCAATAACCATTTTTCCTGCTTCATCATTATAAGACTTTGTTGTTTTATTAAACTCGTCTAATAAAGTTTTATATCCTTCTCTAAAAGATTCTATAGTAGTAAGGTCGTCTCCACTTTCTAGCTTTCTGCCCTCACCCTTATCTTTTCTGTATGTTGCTTCTCCTAAAAGAACTGCCACCTTTTCAAGGTGTCTCATGAATTCAGGCTTGTATTTTTCTGCTGATTTTTTACCACCTAGTACTTTACTTCCTATTCTGTTATCACAATCTTTTAATTGTGAAATTATAGAATTCTTAAGAGTAGTTAAAGAATCTATGAAAGTATTTAGATTAAAATCTTTACGACTAGAGTCCATAAATTTTCCTTCTCTTCTTTCTTCTCTTCTTTCTTCTCTTCTTTCTCTTCTTGTTTCTCTATCTTCGGAAATAGGTGTAGATCTTTTTAGATCCTCCATTAATTTTTTAAAATTGTTGCTTATCGACATCGGATTATTATTTTTTTTATTTACTTTTTAGAAGCAGAAGCTATTTTGTTTTTTAAGTCTTGTAAATCTTTTTGAGCTTTTGTCATTGTAGCTTCCATTTCGGTATTTACAAATGCTAATAGATCTGGATTGCTTACCTTATCTCCTGAAGATTTTTTTAGGTTCTCGTAAGCAAGATTAATACTTTGCATACCCTCTTCTATTTTATTAAAAAAATCTTTAACCTGAGATGATATACCAGCATCGGAAAGCCATGAAGTATTTTTTTTTGCTTCCGCTGAGGACATAACAGTTTCTGCAGCTTTTTTTGAATCTGACCATACAGAATTTAGCTCTTTAAAAATATCGTCAACCGATGAATTCTTTTTAAGTTTTTCTGTTTTTTCCATTAGTACTTTTAAACTCTCGTCTCTTGCAGAAGCTATTGGACTTCCCAAAACAAATTTAAACACATTATCTTGTAACGTTTGGATTATCATCATAAGATACTTTTGAACCTTATCAGCTGGCATTTCAACTTTTTCTTGTTCGTATATAGAAAAAGTATGAGTAGGAGTTGAATATTTTTTCGCTTGATTTGAAAGTGATTCAAAAACCGGATTATTTAGAGATTTATTTGTCATCTTTGTTTTTATTTGTTTCTTATATATTCTATTATTGGAGGCTTTCCATCTTTTTAACAGCAGCAGATTTCTTTTGAAATTCAGCTACTTTTTTTTGAAGCTCTATTGCCTGCTGTGCTAAAGATTCACTTTTTTTAAGACTTCCGTCTTTTTCTCTTTTTGCAAGATTAGCCAAAGCTAAATCTACATCAGCAAGTCTTTTGTCAATCTCCATTATTTCTTTATCTATTGTAGTCTTTGCCTGCATGTCTTTAACTTTATCCGCAGTAGATTGCTCAAAAACAAAATCTTTAATTTTAGTAACTAACATATCTTCTTGATTTAATTTCTTTTTCAACAAGCATTATTTTTCTTCTAAGCTTATCAATTGGTTTTTTTGTTTGATATCTAAGCTTCATTTCTTCTTGTTCAAGAGTTGGTATTAGCCAATCCTGTCCATCTTTTCTTGCTTTTTTAATATCTTTTCTAATTGCGGAAATGCTATTGTTTAATTCTATATCAAGATCATACATTAGATTTTTAATCTTTGAATACATTTTTTCGATACCGTCTTGATCTAAGCTTTTTAGCATTGCTGACGATTCTTCTGTAGACATATCTATAAAAGAAACTAAATCCGCTGGCATTTTTTCACCGATTACAGTGGGATTATAATAATCTCCTCGCTCTGAATAGTCTTTATAAAATTCTATTTTTCTGTTAGCATCCTTTACTAAAGAATCAAATTCAGCATTTAATTGATCAAGGTATGTTTTTTCCTTGTAAGGCTTAAGGTTCTTAATTAATTTTTCAGTATTTTCTGCCTCTATTTTAGCAAGACCTGCACTAAATAATGCACGTAATTTTGGATCTTCCTCAATAATCTTGTCTGCTTGTTTAATTAAAGAATTTAATTCTTGTCCTTTTATCGAGCTATAGGTTCTTGATTGCCTATTTAGATTAGTTATTTGGAATCTATATTCAGGAGTATCCTCCTTTGGTGTATTCCATATCTCTTTCTCAATTGAAACAGTGTGATCTGTATCTTCTTCTTTTGCTTTTTTAATATCCTTTAGAAGAGATTCAATTTTAGATTTTTTGCTTTTAAAAAGGTTACTAACACCACCAAAAAGCGACGAAAGAAATCCTTCGTTTAGATTATCGAATTCGTCTAGTTTTTTGATCGACATCTTTATTTAACTTTTTTTTCTTCTCTTTCTAGCTCTTTAAAAAGAGTATCTGCTTGTGCATAAACGTTACTAATATTTTTCTTTTTTTCGTCTGAGAATTTTTTATAATCATCTGAAGCAAAAATATCTTCTATTTTAGATTGAATTTTTTCAATGTCTTTACGTTTAGAATAGAATCCTCCAGGAGCATTTCTAATTTTTTCTAATTCGTCATCAATGCTTTTTTCAGGATCTTCTAAAAAGCTTCCTCTAGGACCAGGTGTTGTTGTTTTAGTGTTTGTTAATGTGTTAACAGCCTTTGATGCTTTCTCTTTAGCTTTACTAGCATCTTTTTCTACACCTGCAACACTAACGCCAAAGAAATCTTCTAGATCTTTAGATCTTTCTGTATTTTTAGCTGTTACTGCTTTTATTTTTTCGTATCTGTCATTTTTAGTTTCTAGTACGTCAGTAGCTCTTTGCGCATTAAAATATCTTTTCTTTCTGCTGCTATCTTTGGTAAGGCCTTTTACTTTTTCTTCCAAAGCATTAAATATTTCATTATGTGCTTTAGTTAATTCTTTCATTCTAGTATTTAAAGAATTTCTAGATTGAACAATTTCTTTACTTAGATCCTGATAGCTAGGATTTTCTTTGTCTTTATCTAAAGCTTTTTGATCTTGTAGTAAGCTATAGAATTGGTTGTAAATTTCAAATTCTTCTCTATTGAACTTAAGTTCCTGATCTTTCATTTGTGTTAGTACAGTTTTAATATCTGCAATATCACCACCCAATTTAGATCCTAAGAAGTTAAGAATTTTTTCGCCAAGTCCTTCGTTTAATTCAGTTAATGATAGGATTAATTGTCCTTCTGAAATGTTTCTAAATTCTTTAGAACCTTTTAATTCAGCAAGCGCAATATCTATATTACCTTCTGATTCTATTAGGACTTCTTTTGCTTTTTTATATTGTTCTAGATTTTCAAATAGCATGGAACTTTCTTTTATTGTATATATCCAATTGAAACCCTAAAACAAAGAAAAAGGTCTCCGAAGAGACCCTTTTCCTAGTATTTATACTGTTTATCTATTAGATAATAGAAGTAGCAGTTCCAGTGTTAACGTGGAATGTGAAATACATTGTTTCTGGTAAGTGACCAGCCTCAACTAAAGAGTAACGAGATTTAACCGCGATCTTAGGAGACATAGTACCTTCAGAGATAGTCTGAATTGATTCAGCCATCATGTAAGGCATGAATTTCATACCTGGCTCATCATCAGCACCTTTTCTACCAACTAATACTCTAGTGTCACCGAATGACATGTTTTGATCAACATATACTGTCATACCTGCAAGTGAACCTACTGGGTATAAAGTACCGTTGTTTTGAGTAAGAGTGTTAGTGAACGGAGCGAATGTGAACTGACTGATGTCTTGTAAAGCAGACGCAAGTTGAGAGTTTGTAACGATGAAGTTAGCAGGACCTCTACGACCTCTGTTAGCAACTACGTTAGCAGCAGCTAAGATACGGCTGTAAAGTCTTCTTTGAACTGTTGATAAGTTCTCGAAAGTACCTGAAACTGGACCAGCAACTGAACCTGGTGCAGCATTACCTAAACTAGAACCAGCCTTACCGATGTAAGAAGGAACTGAATAACCAGCAGCAGCACCGTTGATTACTAAGTTAAGGTTAAGGTTAGTGCTTTCAGTTGCTAAGAACTGAGAGTGGTTTGACCAACCAAGAGCAAAACCTCTTGAAAGAATGTGCTTGTTAATAGCTTGAGAAACCTCGTTAACAAGTGCGTTCTCGATCATAGAGATTACGTCGATACCGAATTGCTTGTTAAGATCTTGGATTTGCTCAGTAGTAACAGAAGCAGCCACTTGGAAAGTACCAGCCTCTACGAACTTAGTGAAAGTAGATAAACCAAGAGACTTGTAATAAGTTGTCTCAGCTGTACCTCTGTTCATTGGGTCGTAGTTTTGTGTACCGTCTACGTATGGACCTTGCCATGTGTTGTTGTTAGTTAAACCAGCACCAGAGAAACCTTGAATGTGATCTTCTAACGTTTTAACTAATACAGCAGCACCACCAGAATAAGCAACAACTGCACCTGATGTGTTAGTTGCACGAATTTCTGAGTTTGCTGTAACAGCTTGAGAAACAGATTTACCTGTAGTCATTAACGTGATACGGAAGATAGGGAAACCATCGATACGTGAGTAACCAACGAATAAACCAGTAGCAACAGCAGAAGTGTCACCAGTTACGAAAATTACGTAAGTAGCACCTACTGTTAATGCAGTAATTACTGGAGAAGCAGCTGCGATTGGAACTTTAATAACATCCGGAGTGTTAGCTGTGAAAGGAGTAGTTGTATCTGAACCACCTAATGTACCACCAGCATAAACGTAGTCTAGGTAAGATAATACCCCAGTTGGACCGCTCATTGGAATAACAGGAACGATGTCAAAACCTACGGTTTTAGCAGCTACCTGAATAGCCAATGGAAGTAATGATGGGAATTTATCACCAGAACCGTTTAAAGAGTTGCTGTATGAGTTACCGTAGTAAAAACCAGCAGGACCACCGTTAGTGTTACCGTAGTTACCTGGAGGGGTTACGTTACCCATACCATTTAATACTGAAAGAGAGTTATAAGCTCCAGCAGATTCGTTTAATGAGTGGAAGTGGCAATATTTAGAAAGCCATTCTACTTTTGAACGATCAGTCATGCCGGTCTTGCCCTCAATGATTGGAGACCATGTTTCGTAGATCTCGTTTTGATTTAAGAGTTGCATTGTTTTAGATTTTATTTTTTAAATCTTTTGTCCAATTCTGCTGCGATGTTTTGAAGATAGCTATTGCTAACTCCTGTTTTAACAGCATTATTTGGAACTTGATGGGATTCGTTTAATTGTTCTAGATTAGCAGCAGGAGCTGAAAAGCCAGGACGTGTTTTCCAGAAATTGTTAATCTGATAAGGAGTGTCTAATTTGTAGAATTTACTCTGAGCAACAATTGATGCTTTTTGTGATTCGTTTAGACCTTCCCATGCAGATACCAATTCTTTCGGCATCATGTCAAGGAATTTCTCGCCTGAGTTAACTTGTTCAGTTAAAGCAGATCCCATTATTTGAACTACGTCCATACCTGAATTATAGTTCTGCTCGTTAAGAGCTTTTACGACCTTTTGTTTTTCGGCCTCGTTCAAAGAAATAAATCCTTTTTTAGTGTTGTCATCGACAAGTTTTAAGAAGGAGTATTTATTTTCGTTAATAATTTCGTCAGTTTTATTCTTGTTAAGATTTTCAATCAATTGATCAACTTTACCCGAAAGTGAGTTGTAATCTCCAGAGAATCCTGAAGTTCTTTTACCAGTCTTAATTGACTCGTTAACTTCTTTTCCTAAATCAGATTTAGGTGAACCACCTCTGTTAATTGATTCTGCAAGATATTGTGTATATTCAATTCCAGATTTAACTTTTTCTGAGATATAATCTGAGTAATTAATGTTACCGTTTAATTTTTCTCCTAGATAATCAGAGTAAGAAATACTCTTATCTAGATTTTCTGCTAAGTAATCAGCATAAGAAATGTTTCTGTCTAAGTTCTCAGCTAGATATTCAGAGTAAGAAATATTCTTATCTAAGTTTTCAGCTAGATATTCAGAGTAAGAAATATTCTTATCTAAGTTTTCAGCTAAGTACTCAGAATAAGAAATGTTCTTGTCAACATTTTCAGCTAGATATTCAGAGTAAGAAATGTTCTTATCTAAGTTTTCAGCTAAATATTTGCTATAAGCAATATTGTTGTCAAGATTTTCGGCAATGTATTCAGAGTAAGAAATGTTACCATCTACATGCTCAGCTAAATATTTTGCATAAGAAATAGCTTTGTCAAGATTTTCAGCTAAATATTTATTATAAGAAATAGATCCTTCTAAATTCTCAGCTAAATAATCTCCATGCTTAATAGCAGATTCTAAATTCTCAGCTAAATATTCTGAATATTTTTCGAGTCTTTGTACTCTTTCTTCTAAAGCCGAACTGTTACCAGTAGAAGCAGACGGTGAACCTTTTGACATAGATTTCATTTCATTCTTTAAAGAATCCATTTCTTTTTTAAGAATTAATGAATATTCGTTTAGTTCTTCTGCAGTGACAAAGTTATTGTCCATGTTTTTTGAATTATTTGTTGTATTTTCTTTCAAGAGTCTAGAGATTTTCTCTGTATCTTTAATTCTATATATCTGCGTGTTGGAATTTTTCCTTAGGCCAAAACTTTCATTTATGTTGGTAAGTGTAGAAATTACAGACATTTTTTGTGTATCGTTAAAAGATCCAAATCCTAAACTCTCATATAAGCTTTCTTGAACTCTTTCTAATTGAGCATTTTCAAATCCTGGATCAGCAACTAAATCATAAGTAAATATTTTTTTAATCTCTACTTGTTTATTGTCTTTTACGTTACCAGCTGCTCTAGATGAAATAGAAATAGGAATACCAGCATCAACTAAACTCTTAGCAATTTTACCTGCTGGTGTATCTAGAAGTTTAACTTTAATTCTTACTACTCTTTTGTTATCATCGTAGTCAAGATTAGTAATAATGTGAGAAATGTTCTTCAAAGAAACATCAAACTCTTTTGGGTGATCTAATTCACCAACTAGTCTATTTTGATCAATCTTCTTTTTAAGATAATCTAAGTGTGGTAGATACTCTTTTTCTTCGTATATTCTATGATTAGAATTTTCGACTCCAAAAACAGCTGCTACGCCTTCTAAAAAGTAATCTCCGCCTTCCTTAATTGAAGAAAGGTTCTTAGAAGATTTTTCTAATATTAATACGTAATCTAGGTTTTTTTCCATCATTTATTTTTTATATATCTTATTCTTCTGAAGATTCTCCCCCTTCGGCTTGAGCAGATACTCCTTCAGTTATCTCTCCCATTCCTTCAGATAGCATTTCAAGATCTTCTTCTGATATATGTTTACAGTTTTCTGCTATTTTAGTTACGTTTCCTTCTAATAGCTGAACTCCATTATCACAAGCATCTTTTGCACCTTCAAAATCTATTGGACCTCCACTTGTAGGATTTTTAGTTTTAAATGACATTGGGAATCCTGGTATATCGTCCATATCTGTTACCATATCTTTAAAGAATCCTCCTGCACCTCCAGATGTAATGCTATTAATTTCTGATCCTAAGCTTCCACCGCCCATTGCGACATAATCTTTTTTAATTTTTTCCCAAACTGATACTGCTTTACCTGATCCGTCGTCTGTATAAGTACCTCTACAAAGAATTAAAGTTGAATAGATTGCTAATAAATCTGGCGATGATACTGTTCCACCTAAGCTGTTGTATAATCCTCTAGCCATTGCTCTAACAGCTAAATTTTCAATATATCCGTTAAATACGATTATTGATACTGGATGTCTATCATCTCCTGCCCATTTAGCTACAGCCGAACCTCCAACAGCACCTGTTGCTAAGGTAATTGATCCTGCTGCAGTTGCAAGACTACCTGCTCCACCTATTGCTCCTGCTACTCCACTTGCTCCTAAAGAAGAAGCTCCTAAAAGAGTACCTCCCACTGGTACGGCAATACCAGCAGCTCCAGCAGTAACTACTAAAGCTCCAATTACTAATCCTGTTACTAAAGCTCCTTTTCCAACGTCTCCCCACCAATCTGCCCAACTTTCGTCAAAGTAAATTGTATAAGCTCCGTCGTTAACCGGTTTTAAACCTTTCCATTTAATTTCTTCGCCTCCAGTACCTCCAGTTTGGCCAGTACCTCCTGTTCCTCCAGTTGATCCTGTTCCTCCAGTTGCTCCTACACACGGTAATACTTTGCCTTGTGCAATTGAGTCTTTAATACATGAATCTTTTAATTTAACTGCTGCATAAGAAGGAGTTACAACTGAAGAAGGTTCTGTTTTTGAACCCGTATCCTGTCCTTTAAGTCTATCAAATACTTGTTCGTCTAATTTTGCAAAGCTGTATGATTCTTCTATTACTGAATAGAAATCTTCAAATGATAAAATTGGAGAGCCTTTAATTTCCTCTCTTTCTTGGATTTTGTCTTCGATTGACATTTCCCATTTTTTGCTATCTTTAATAGCTGCACCTACGATCTGACCTGTAGTAACATCAATATCATTAGCTGTTAAAGCCATAATAGCGTGGTACATTTCTTCGGTAAGATCTGATTCTAATGATTGACCAGTATTTCCTGAAAGGTAACCCCAAACAATATTTGCTACTGTTGCAGTACCTTTACCGTAGATTTTATCTGCTCCACCTTTCTTTGGTAGATATTCTTTAACTGATGGTATAATTTCCATCAATTTGTTTTGCATTTCACCAATCTCGTTACATTTAATATTTAACTTAACAGGGAAAGTACATGCAGATGTAGTTTTTGGAGCTGGTGTTGGTTTTTTATCGCCACCTCCAGTTCCATTTCCTCCTGATCCTGTAGGACCAGGAATTATAATAGGTGCAACTACTGGTGGGGGTGTTAATCCACCTGCCTTTAAAATTCCATCCTTAATTCTTTCGTATTCTTTCTTTTGTCTGATAATATCATTCAAAAGGTTATCTTGTTGCCTAACGTAATCTTTTCTTTTAAATTCTCCAGATGGTGTAATAATGTTAATTATACCTTTTCTGTCGATCATTTGTAGATCTTGAGCTTTTTTATAAAGTCCAGCTGCAACTTCAGTAAATCTTTTTACGTCTTCGTTATTTTTTAAAACTGCAACGTATTTGTCTCTGTCGATCATACCAACAAAAGCACTAGCAGCATCTAAAGATCCTTTAGATTTATTAAAAGCTTTGCCTCTAAATTCTGCATCTTCTACATCAGTTTCATCGCCTGATCTACCCTCTTTAACTATTAATCCTTGTTTAACAACTTGACCAAGTAATGAAGGGTTTGTTTTCTTCATTTGTGCTTCTCTTTCTTGAAGATCGCTCTCAAAGTTTAACAGAAGCTTAGTGATTGTATCTTTCTTAGCACTATCAAATAATTTAGGATCAGATAATGTTTGTTCTGTTCCTGCTAAAAGATCTGTAATGTATTGGATGTTTTTCTTGTAAGCATCTTTTTGAGCATTGTCCATAGCTGCTAAAGAGTCAATTACTGAAATTAAATATTGACGGAAGGTACCAAAATTGTTAGTGCCTAACACCTTGTTTTTAATTTCCTGAAATCCTCTGACTGTTTTAATACTTTCGTTTTTCCCACTTAATAAAATGGTAAAAAATGTATTCATTGCATTTGATAGCAACGAAATTGTATCAAGAGCTTGAGTTTTCTTTTCTGCTCCTTTGTCCTCCGAAATAGAGGCCATCATGCTTTCGTAAATAGGATTTATACCTTTGTAGATGTCTTTCATGTTCTTATTCATTGTAGATATTTGTATATGCTCTAGAGATTAGCTCTATGATCTTTTCTATATATCCTTCATTCCTCAGTTTTTTAAACACTAGATTTTCAACAGAAAACTCGCCTTCTCTAAGAAGTCCTTGTTTTCTCATATCTAATATTTTTTTCTTGATGGATAAAGCGTGGTTGTAAATCTCAACCTCCGTTGTTGATGAAAAATCTGATGCTGTCATCATATTTTCCATTTGGTTGATATCAGAAACTATTCCTTGGAATTTTTTATCAACGTCTCTGTAATCTATATCTGGCGGATTATAGTTAGGAATTCTAATCCATTCATTATTTAATAGTGAAAATAATCCAGAAGCTGCATGTGGTTCATTAACGTCTTGAATGTATAATTCAACGTCATGATCCCTTAAAACTATTTTGTGACGGAGATTCCATATGAATCTCATTCCGTCTACTGCTTTTTTTACTAGTTCTACGTTGCTGTCAATGTCTGCAAAATCTACAAGAACATGAACATCTAGATCAGATTTATCTGTCCAGTTATAGTTTGCTAAAGATCCTGTTAATTGGATATCTTTGATTGGTGCATTAAGTTTTAATGCCTCGTAAAAATCTTGTGCTATCTTTAATAGCTTTTCCCTAATCTGAGGGTCAAATTTTTGATCTGTCCAAAAAGATGTGTTTAATTCCTTTTTATAGAAATCATTTCTTTCTTCACCCTCTGAAAGCCATCCTGTAAAATTTAATATATTCTTCAAATCTGGATATTATACTGATTATATATCCAGATCTAAACGGAAAGATTATGAAGAGAGTCTTTTAAAACAATTCATTGTACAATAAACGTCCTGTTCACAATAATTTTTAATCTCTTCTAATCCATCTTTGTCCCAGAAATGACTATGAACCATTGAACCATCAAGATTGTCTTTTGATGTAGGAACACCCAAAACATGAGAAATTAAATCGAGGGAAGAAAAAGTTTGTCCCCATGAACCAAATGCAAATATTTCTGCTAGATCAACAAAAGATGTTTCCCATGGTTTTTTATTCCACGTCTGTATAATAGGATCTGGGGTTAATCCTTGTATAAGCATTCTTTTACCTAAATATGGTATATCGAAATTCTTAATATTTTGTCCAGCTATTTTAAATCCTTTGGTCCTAGCATTTGAAAGTACCTTATTAGTTTTTTCCAATACGTCTTTTTCGTCGTTTCCGTAAAAACTTGTTACTCTTTCTAATGACAAGTCGTTTGTAAATACTCCAAAGCTTACACATACTATTTTACCAAACTCCGGGTGTAGAGAAGCTTTTGCTATCCATAGATCATCAGGATTGGTTGGTTCACCCGGTTCTATATTTTTTTGTAGCCATTTGCATCTTTTAACCCAAAGCTCTGCAAGATGAGGATCTTTACTTTTGCAATCCTGTAATGTCGGATAAAGACCTACTGTTTCTATGTCAAAGAAAGTATAACCTTCAATTAGATTTTTTTGTATCATGAATATATAATTTACTATGGAAAAATACGGTTATAAAAATATAAGTAGCAGAAACGGATTTGAAGAAGCTTCTAAGAGAGACACACAAATCCCTAATAATCCTGTTGACACAAAAAATCTTACCAATTATGATTTTATTGATTGGTCCACTAAAGGAAATTTTGGAATGCCGGGACAAACAAGATACTTTGTTAAAGAAGTTAACGATCTTATAAAGGCAAGTGATAAAGCTTCTTCTGCTATTATGGGAGAAAGAGATCCAAAAGGATATGTTGGTTGGTAACATTATCTAGGATCTGGAAGATTATTATCAAAAGCCACATCTACAATTAAATTATAAGGATTTAGATCCTTTACTGTAACTGTTTCCTCCTGGTTTGAAGGACAATAAAACATTATAGGATTAGCTCGTTCTGCCCAAGTAGAAGCTGCCAAAAAGAAACTTTCCTTGTAAGTTAGTCCCCCTTGATTTGTTCTATGAGAAGATGTTCGGAAAACTATAGGAATTTTCTTTTCGATATATGTAACGGAAAGTAAATCTTTTACAGAAAAAAGACTAGGTTTTTCGTCGTTTATTAAGCAAATCTTTTTTTGTGTTCTCCATGGAAGATTATCAAAAAATTTACAAAACTCAGTCATGCTTTTTCTTCTGTTACCTTTTGCACCACCAATATGGCAAATCAAAGGGACATCAAATTTACCACCATCTAATTCGTCAATAAAATCACCAATCCTTAAAATTTCTTCTCTTGCTTTTTTCTTTGACTCGTTATCCGTGGAAATTATATTGTGTTTGCTTTTAATATAAAAAGCTATTCTTATGTCAAGATCGTCCAAGAAATAAAAAAATCTTTCCTTCTCCGGAGCAAGAACCTCTAAATTGCTTTCTATATCTTTTTCCGATAGCTCAACAATAAACATTTTATACCCCAAATTTAACGATCCTTTTATTTGATCACAAATTTTTCGGATTAAAGAGGATTCCTTAGAAATTATTGGGTCGGGAAGTCTAATGACAATCCCATTACGTATTAAATCCATACTAATTTTATTGATTTAATTAAATAAGTTTCTTAAAGCAAATCGAAAGCCTCTAGATTCATTTTTGGCCAAGCCTCTAGCTGACTTATCGGAGAAAGATTAGCAACCTTTACCCCCTTCTTTTCTAGCTCTCTTCTAAGCTGCATATACTCGTTGTCTATATTAACAACATGTTTTGCTAGTTTGTGAGTTCCCGTTTTTGAAAAAAAGTGGTCGCTTGTAAAATCTACACCAACCATACCAATTTTCTTAGCTCCTAATTGATAAGCTATTATTACTGCCATGTAGGGTGAATTCATTGTGTGATCAACAAACTGAAATTGATCCAGCCTTGGATTATTTCTTTCCCCAACTTTTACTTTTACTAAATGAGAGCTTCTTACAATTGGCCCTGGATCGTCTAAATGAGAAAATATAACAGGGCTTAAAGAATTCTGTACGTATTCCCATCTCCCCCTCATAAATGTTCTATTATCGTTAACAACTACTAAAAAGTCAGGAGTTAATTTTCTTTCGATATCATTTACCCCAATTACATAATATTTGCTAAAATCCGAATAAAGATTAAGTGACGAACCACACCCTGCAACTATAAACGTTTCCCCTGAAAATTTACCAATATAATCCGGATATAGATTGTGACCTAAATATTGACTTTTTACCTCAGTCTTTATTCTATCAGTTGAAAGCTCATTCATAACACTATAATTCTGATTATTAATAGGTATTATAGTATTTTGTTTGGTTTTATTTCCTAAAGTACTAAAATCCCCATTAAAATTAGGATTTCTAGCTTTCTCTCTGCTAATCCTTAAAAGGTTTCTTTTTCTTTCTATTGACATTCTATTACAAAAAGCTGTTAATAATCTCCTTTGCTTTTTCTATATGCTCGTCCCTAGATTCCCCATATGACCTTCCTGAAAGATCTGGAAAGTTCTGAATTAAGCTTTTCTTTGCTTCGTGCTCGTTTTTTAGTTCTAAAAAAACGATACCTATTAATGTTCTTAAATCTATAGGATAGCTATTAAGCTCTGGATGATAGAACATGAAACAATAAGCTTCTATTGCTTTTAAACGATTTTTAAGCTCCTCTATATCATTAGATCTTATAGAAGTAATTAAGTTGCTTGTAGGGTCAATTACAGCTGAATTAAATATGGTATCTCCTGATGGCAATTCATCTTCTATTTTAATTTTCCAACCAGTCCCCATTGGCCCATCGATAAGATCATTATTCTCCGGATCTACCATTAACATAGATGTGTCTTCGTTCTCTAAAGAACCCCAAACAACATTGCCACCGTCATATTTAGCATTTTGAGCCATTTTTTCTCTTGAGCTTACTGCCAATCCCATTGAGTTTGTAGAATTTCCTCTATCCTCCTCAAATTCTACAGATCCTGGTATAAGCGAATATGCTTTTTTTGTTCTTTCGCTTTGAATTTTAATCTTGTAGGATTTTCCGTCTTGAGCCTTTGTTATCTCAATTACCTCCCCACTAATTTTTTTCTTTTTCCCTTGAACATTCCCTTTAACAAAATCACCAACCTGAAATCTAGAGTCTTTTATTAATAAGCTAGGATCTGGATCTCTTCCCACAGCAATAGAAAGGTCAGAAAATGGCTTATAGTTAACTTTAAAAACCCCATTGGAGCTATTGTACCCATCTCCACTTAATGTCTGTGAGAAATACTCATTTAATGATTTAATTGAAGTTTTTTTCATTTTTGCTTTTTGTAAATTTCGATAAGATCTCTTATCTTGGAAGCTAGCTCGTAATTTTCGTCTGCTAATGCTTTTTCTAGTTGTCTTTGAAGATCTACAGTTTCTGGTTTTTCTTTTTCTGCTTCTTCGTCTTCATCAACTACTATTTCTTTTGATATAACTACCATTGGTGAAAAATGCAATTCCAATATTGATTCAATTATTGGTAAAAAGTTACTTTCACCATTAGGTATTTCTATACCATTTTCGTCAGTTTCTGGAAACTCCATTTCCCATTCTCCGTTAACCCATATAACATTCCATGGCCCGTACATGTATTGGGAGATATCGTTTTCTATTATGTGATTTATAACACAATTTACTTCTTCCCTTATATGTTCAACAGATAATTTAGTACCCTTCACTAATTTTTTAACTCCTGGTATCTGAGTTGTTTCCGTCCCTACGCTTCTTCCTACTAGCTTATAAAATTTGTGTATTAAAGCCCAGTCGATAGTGTCAAGAACACGGTTAATTAGTATTTTGTTTTTTTCCGATATTACCATAGTTCTTTATTAATTTGTAGCCAGATCCGTCTGAATTGTTCCTGTGCTGTCTATGTAAAGAACATAAGCAGACCCTGATGTCCCCATGACGCTGGTTGCTGTCCCTGCAGTATTGTAGATATAAGTAGCAGCAGTAAGATCTGTTGATGCTGCTGAGCTACCTAATTTTTGTATTTTTGTTTCTGTCATTATCTTATTTGCTGCATAATATCCAAGGTAGCATCTATAAACATACGAAAGCTCACATAAGGTAATTCCAGTAAAAAGATAAGTATAAAATATATAATTTAATTTACTACCTGTGATTAATCTAGATGAAGTTGAGTATTCGAATCCATTTATTTCTGAATATGTAACTGAAGTTAATATTGAAAAATTAGCACCTATTATTTTAGAAGAGCGTATTCCATTAGCTCCTGGATTAATAAATACCGCGGAAAGATTTTCTATTGTAACATTTTGAAAAACAGTAGGTCTTTGAATAATTGCTGCTACACTTCTTTTAAATTCTATAGAATTAATATATGTTACGGACGTTGAAGCTAATGCTAAAGTATTCCCTATAGATCCTCCATCAAATAAAACATCTGACAAAGTGGTGGAATTTCTTGGTCCTATAATAACGTTATTAGGTATTGTGGTAGCAGCAAAAGAATTCCCTGTAAATTCATTTTTAAATGAATCATTTAATGGTCTTGGCTTAATTGATATATTTTTTACATCAATAAAATCATCATTGGCTGTAGTTAAAAAATCTGTATAGCTTGATGTGCTTACTGAAATATTTATACTAAGTGGTGAAGTTGCAGGTCCTACTGAAGTACTATAATTAGCCGGTTGAGCAAATACATAAGATGTACTAAAGTCAATTAATTTTATCCATTTATTATTACTTCCTCCTGATGGGTCTATTGTAGATGAAGCATCTGCAACAAGACACACATACCATCCCTTTGAAGGCGCTGCACTTCCACAAATTACTATATCACCTGCTGAATAAGAAGTACCAGAAGCCCATACAGCACTATGAGTAGTGGTATTAATCCTCCATCTTCTAAATTTAAAAGCTCTCCAGTCATAATATGCTTCAATATTATTTACCATGTCTTTTCTGTAAGTAATAACCCCAGTAAATCCAGGAACTATTTGATTAGGTGATGATGTAGGATCGCTATAAGCAGAATCAGCATAGAAATTAGATGGTTCTGGATCCCAATAGATTAAATCCTCCGGATATGTTTTAGAAATTACCCTCTGATCTATTGTAGTAGCACTAGTTGCTAAAACGTATATTGATTCTACTGATGCTGAACTATTAATTGTTGGGGTTAAAGCCTCAAGAATATAATGTACAGTTTTGTAATTGTTTATTTCATAAAGCGTACCACCTACTAATGATCCAGCAGAATATAGAGAATAGAATGCAGAATATGTAAGAGATACTGTTGAAATTGTTCCAGTAGCTCCAGTAGATCCTGCTGTACCCGTTGGCCCAGTTGCTCCGCTATTTCCAGTTGCTCCAGTAGGTCCAGCATTACCTGTTGTCCCTGTAACTCCAATTCCTGTAGGTCCAGTTGGTCCAACAGGTCCTCCTGAAGGTCCAGTTTCCCCTGCTTGTCCAGCAGGTCCAGTTGGTCCCATTTGACCTGTTAAAGAAACTATCGATATTCCAGTATCGCCTAATGTAATAGTTACTGTTCCTGTTCCTGGAGATTGATAATATGCTCTAACCCATACTTTATCTCCTGCTGTTACATCTATAATACCTGTAACAACTATAAGATCGTACGGAAGCTGAGCACCTCCTGCTACATCTTCTGATGTGAATTTACCAACAAAATTAGAAACTACAACAGGTGATGTCGTGCTTCTGTATAAATCTGTTTGTATATAACAAGAAGAATTGCTGTCTGTATTTACACCAACTTTATAGCTAATAAAATATTTTCCGCTTTGCGAGAATTGAATATAAGTACCGGTTACTCCGCTAGGCGCATAATCACCAATTGTATAAAAAGAAGAATCAATTAGGTTTGTTGTATCAAATTTTACAGGAACATTACCTCCTGATGCTAAAGTTTGACTTGTACTTGTATTAGTAAGATCTAAATAAGGCATTATTCCTGGTGCTCCCGTAGGTCCTGTAATACCAGTTGCTCCAGTAGGACCAGCTGCTCCTGTAACCCCTGCGCCTGTAGCTCCAGTAGCTCCTGGATCTCCATTATTCCCCGTTGCACCTGCTTCTCCTGTAGCACCAGTAGGTCCTAATAAAGTATAACCGGTATCATTCCAAACTCCTCCTGATTTAGTCCATACCTCTCCTGTTAATAGATCTATATAAGAATCCCCATTTGTACCAACCCCCGAAAGAGGGGATCCTGATCCAGTGTACCATGAAGATCCATTTGGTCCGGTTCCTCCAGTAGGACCAGTAGCTCCTGTTCCTGTCGCTCCTGTCGCTCCAGTAGATCCTTTTGCTCCAGCAGTACCAGTTGCTCCAGCAGTACCAGTTGCTCCAGTAGATCCGTTGTTTCCTGCACTCCCTTTTGGTCCTTGACCTCCTTGAGGTCCAGTTGCTCCTGTTTCTCCAGTAGGTCCAATTGGTCCAGTAGCTCCTGTTCCAGTAGCTCCTGTAGATCCAGTAGGTCCTGTAACTCCAGTAGGTCCAGGAGTAGTAGATGTAGGTCCAGTTACGCCAGTTGCTCCAGTAGGTCCACCTGCAGGTCCAGTTGCTCCGGTAGCTCCTTGACCTCCAATAGATCCAAGAAAAGAAACCCATGTACCTATTCCGTCTGCTCCACCTGACATAGTACCACTTGAGGCACTTACAGGAATTGAACCAGATATTGTTATTGTATCAGTATTTGCTGAAGCCCCTTTTCCGTCTAAAGCAATAATTGTAATGGTGTTTAAAAAGTATTCAGCGTAACAAAGTGGTGTTAATGAGCTAGCTATAGCATCAACTACCGCTTGAGCAGTTAAAACTGAATTATAAGTCCAGCTTGCAGTACCAGCAGTAGCTCCATTATAAAGAACTGTTAGCGATTGGCCAGTAACTCCTCCAGTAATATCAAAGGAGAAAGTTGCTTTAACTTCTCCTATTTGTAAATATCCTTGATAATCGTTACCAATAAATCTTACTTGCCCTGTTTTGCCTGGTTGTAAAGCAGGATCTGTATATGTTCTGTCTAAAATTAATCTTAATCTACCACCAGTATCTTTGTTACCTACAATAGCATGTCTTCCAATGAAAGCATCATTTGTGGTATTAAGACCATTAGCTAAAACTTCGCCGTTAGACCCATTTAACTGAATAGATGTATTCCCTGAAATAGGAAGTCTAATAAGATCTGCTTTTAGATTGCCTACGTTTAATTTCCCTGATGGGAAATTCATTGATTTATCTTGAATTGAAATTCCAAACGCAGTATTTAGAAGTTGTATTCCTTCATTTAACTGCGAGAAATTAGAATTGGTTACCGAATTATTGGCTCCAATCGTATTTGATGCAAGAAGTTGCTTTATTGTAATTTGGTTTAATTCCTTCATTCCCGGAAGTGTTTTGCTTTATATATCCGGATAAGAATTATCAACCTCAACTAAGCAGTGATTCTATCTCCTTGTAAAACGTTTTAAATTTTGTTGGGAAAAATTCTATCATTTCATTAATCTCTCTGTCAGAGATCTGATGTTTAGCCTTTATAAAATCTAGGATCTCCTCTTTGTATTTGTTTTCCTCTTTAACCTTTTCCCCTTTTATTGTTTTTGTCCATACCCATTGAGGACTTTTTTTGTTATGGTGGGAAATAAAAACTTTCCAAAAATCAATAACCTTTTCTGGTTGTATTTTTAGATGATTAAAAGAATTAGCCTGAATAGGATATGCAATAGAACATATTCTATTAATCATAAAAAAATTTCTGGCCTTATCACGGTCAGAAATTTTTTCCCAATCTTTGGTATGGAAAGCTTTTATTATTTCGAATGGATTATTCATAATTATTCAAATAATGAGAATGGATCATATCCCTTTGGAGGAGTAGTATCTTTAGCCCATGGGGATTTTTCAATCATTGTTTTCTTTTCTAATAGTGGGGATTTTGTTTCTTCACCCCCTAAAACGGAGACATGGTTTTTTAATGTCCTTACCATATCTTCTGGTATTGCATTTTCATTAAGCCAAACTAGTCTAGCATTTTCTTCGTAATACTGCTTAAATTTGTCTCTATTTTCCGAATTGTCTGTTTGTCCTAATAATCTTAAACAAAGTCCGGCTAACCATCCTAAAAACTCTTCGTTTTCCCATAATTCCTCCATCGTGTAGGATGCCCAAGGAGATTCAATGTATAGATCCCATATTTTTTGTGACTTACCCTCTGCAATGTTTGAGATCTTTCCATTTTTTGTTGCATGTGGAAATACACCAGGTACGTCGTCTTTTTTATCCCCCATTAGAATTTTTTTAAAAATAAATTCTTTAGTTGGAATTTTTTCCACTATACAAGATGATATTAACTTGTCTATTTTAGAGTCGCTAGATCCTGATACAGGTGTTACGTCAAAAATAGTTGGTTCCGCTTCTTCTTGTATTTTCCAATCATCAGAAACAATAAATCTATTATTTTTTGAATTACTATTCCAAATACCAATCCAATTTTTTTCAGTAGTTCTTACTAATTGGTGCATATCTTTATCACCACTTAATACCACAACGCAATCGTCTTTATCTTTAAGATAATCACACCATGCCCAAATTAAATCATCACCTTCTGCTCCCCCTAGTGTACTATAGATAAATCCGTTTTCTTTTAAGAATTCACCAAACTCGTCCATAAGCTTAAAAAAAGATCCCCAATCTACACCTTCGCTTTTTATACGACTTTCTTTGTAAACACTTCTTGTAATCTTATAATCTTTTCTCCATGACCTTGAATCCTTACAAAAAATAACTCTACTAATATCAGGTACCTGATTTAGAGAGTAACAAAGATCCGTCATTACTTTTCTCATGAACATATTTCTCTCTGCCTCTGATGATAATACATCACCAGGGCTTTTACTACCAAATCCGGAAAATATACCGAATGTTTTATGAAAAAGGTAGTTACCGTCTATACAAACTGTTACCATTTAAAAATCTTCATTTGTTATCATTATATCATAGTCGGAAAAATTTAAAAAATCCTTTCCGTCTGCGATTAATCTTCTTTCAACATTATCAGCATCATTTCTTTCTCTAAGTCTTTTTACTCTGGTCTCCTCAGATGGATTCAAATAAATTATAAATGAATCATCTCTAAATTCCTTTGATAAGCTTTTAAGCCCTGCTGGGCTAAGTATAAAAAGATTCTTTACTGAAAATTCTCCTTTAGAAATTCCATACTTCCATCCATTGAATTCCTGTAGTTCTAGAAATATGTCAGAGTTATTTTTAAAAAAATCTTCGTCTCTATAGTAGTAATCTACTCCTTCAGATTCACCTTCTCTCGGAGGGCGACTGGTAAAAGAAACACCATATTCAAATCCTCTTCCTACCATCTTCTTCCTTAAAAAGTCCTTTCCAGAGCCTCCTGGTCCAACTATTATAATTTTTCCGTTCATATTTTATCAATTTCGTCTAGTATACTACTCATTAAGTGTGGTTTTGGTGCCTAACGGGTAGTATACTAGACGTTTTTTAGTTTTTATTTACCATTTGCTGTAGTGTAAATATTAGAGCCAATAAACTAACTATTGGATCTATTACCATATTTCGTTCAGCTTGGTATTTAGCTACTGTAATGATTATACCAGGTATAAGATTAGATTTTTGTGGATTTTTTTCCTGTATCCATTTAATAAAATCAGAGCTTAAAGCTGACATAACCTCATCTGTTCTTGATGAATATTGTCCAACTATATACTGGTAATTTTTTACAGGCTCAGGGGAAGTAAAGATTAAATTAAAAACCTCTTCGTGATCCCAAAGAACTTCGTTGATTTTAGATTCAGTAAGATCTGTAACCCCATCAATATTCCATCTTTGTATTGTGTTCAATGCTGAACGCATATCAGGGAAATATTTTTTGGTAAAAAGATCTAAGTTTTTATCATCGTGGTTAATTCCCAATGCTCCTAGAATTTTACTAATCCTATCTTTCCATTGCTGTTGAATCTCCATTTCCTCTTCTTTGTTTAGAGGATCAAAATCATAAAGTTCAAATCTTGAACGGATTGCATCTGGTATTTTATTTAGATAATTGCAAGTTGCAATAAATCTTGTACCCTTAGCATACTTTTCAATTGTTCCGCGTAAAGCTTTATAGAACTGTTCAGATGCTCCATCAAACTCGTCTAGGATAACAATTTTTGTTTGATTGCTACCATCCATAATAGAAACGGTAGAACAGAAATCGTGGACCTTTGTTCGTATTGTTTCAACTGAACTTTCATCTGACACATTAATAAAAATGTGGGGATGGTTTTTCATTAGGATCTTAGCCATGCTGGTTTTTCCTGATCCTGGGGATCCTGATAATAAAACGTTCTGTTGAAGTCCTCCCTCAAAAGAACTTTTAATCCTAGCTGGTAGGATCATATGCTTTAATTCTTTTGGTCTTAGTTTTTCTGTTAGTAATTCTTGTATCATTTACATTTTTCTTTTAAATCGTCTGCTTGAGTTTTGTCGTGTCTTATCTCTACAAATCTTGGTAGAAATAAAGACCAGTTATTGTGTTTGTCGTTAATTATAACATTGTATAAAACTGAACACACTTTGTTTATATGAGAATCTGGGTCTTTACTTAATTCTTGTAAATCTTGGTCTGTAAATCCCGATCCGACCTTTACCTTTAATGTACCGGATAAATCCTCGCAAATGAATCCCCCAATAAATCCTTCTCTTTTACCTTCCCCTGGGTACCATCCTTTAATTATAAGATCGCACTCATTAACTTCTTTTAATTTAATCCAGTTCTTAGATCTTTTACATTCGTAAACGTGTTCTGGATTTTTGAGAATAACACCCTCGCCTCCTTTATCTACTATCATCTTATAATAAGCGTAGATGTCTTCTTTTTCTTTTGTTAAGAAAGATTCTGCTAGAGTGACCGAAGTTGTCTTATTTGCTTTAAAAACGCCTTCTAATGATTGTCTTCTTGTCGTGAATGGTATGATCCCTTTTCCGTTCTTTAATGTATCAGCATCTTCTAGATCAAAAACATTAAAAATAAGTTCGTCACCAATTGAATCCATTGGTTTACCTTTTAACATCTGTGTTACTTTACCTGAAACACTTTTTCTGTTTAGATCTGTTAGTTCACCATCAAAAAACCAATCCCCCTGAAGACCCGAGCTTTCTAAAAGCATAATACATTCTGCTCCTATTTTTTCCAAATAGTTTGAAGGTAGTTCATTAAATGCTCTTGTAAAGAATTTTACATCCTTACCTGAAATAAAAGCAATAACACGTACACCGTCGTATTTTTCTTCACAAACTATATTTTCCCATTTATTAATTTCATCTTCGTCATCTTGAGCAAGCATAAGACTTGGATCCGGAATTAATTCCTCAGAAAGGGCTTTGTTAATTAGCTTAGCACCAATTCCAATGTTTAATTTTTTTGTCAGGATTTTTCCTAACATTTTTCTGTGTTCAAATGGAATATCAATGCAGTTTACTAGTTCAAAAGCTTCTTCCCTTAATCTATCATTAGCAGCAGGAGCAATAAAAAGCCTTTCTGCTAGATCCTTTAGCTTTTCAAAGGGATCAAAGCCTGCAATGTATAGAGTATTTTCTAATACCTCTAGTTTACTAAGCTTGGTGGTGAGAAATGGATTTAATGCTACCTTTAAAAGATAGTCAAATATTTCACCTCTATTTTCTTTAATAAGTTCCTGTTTTGCTTTCTGTGATCCGTTTCCAGATGCAGATTCGATTTCTAGGAATATTGATAATTCATTCTTCATAATAGATCTATTTAGGGCAAATGTAGAAATTTATACCGATACAAAAAAATGAAATCGATATTTCTTTTATAGTCCTAAAAAAACCTAAGTTTTCTTAAATTAAATAAATTATATGGCGGGAGGTGTTGCTTCACCCTCAGCTGGTGGAGTTTCCTCCTCTGCTGGTGTTTCTTCTGCTGCTGGTGCTTCTTCAGCTGGTGCTTCTTCTCCTTCCGCAGGAGCTTCACCTTCACTTTTTTCTTTATATGCTTTGTTAGCCATAATATCCTCATAAGAAAGTCCACACCATCTTTCGATAAGAAAATCCTGATTATAAAATTGTGTTTCCTCGTCGTTTACGGTTTCTTTAATCTCTCCTAATGATTTTATAAAATCTATGTGCTTAAGCAATTGTTCAATTTCTCTAGACTCACCAAATGTATTATCGCTTTCAAACTTAACACCTATTTGGCTTCTAAATTCTGAGTCGTTTTTAAGGTGCGGAAAATCCAAACACATTTGAATCCATAATGGCTTAATAACTATCTCTTGGAATATAGATCTTAAACGAGTTATGAATTTAGAAAATCTTACTTCGTCTCTTTCAGATCCGTCTGCTGGAATTTTCCATGCTGCAGCATTACCAGATCCGAATCTTGCTGCAAATCTATTAAAAGGTATTTTTGAATCCTGTCTTAACTTATTATAAAAATAAACAACCGAATCCATAATATTTAGATTTGGTCCTTGCCCATTAATGGTTTCTATTTTTGTTGCTTCGCCTCCGCTTTGAGGGAAAAGGTAGTTTTTATAAAATTGAAGATCTGGTCTACCATTAATTGCAAGTTCACCTGATATGGTATCTAACTTAATATCTTCCTTGTATACTGACATTAACTCTCCTAAGGTTTCTTTTGCCTTTTGTGGAGATTTACTACCAATAGGAACTGTCATTTTAATTCTATACTGTGCATTCATTACGTTCCAGATAATTCTAGAATGCTCCATAATTTTTAGTAAGTTATAAGATCTAACTAGTCTTTCGCAATACGATGTTCTAGCAGCAGTATTTGATTTAGCATAAGAAATATAGATTACCTGAGCATCTAATAATTTTCTTTGTCTAGGCATATCCCCGTAATATTGCCACCAAATTGATTCTCTTGTTCCGTCTTCTTTTTTTTCGACACTAGGAGTTAAACTTGTCGGGTCTAATTCTTTAAATCCAACAATGTTTCTACCATCGCTAGAATAGATTATCTCAAATGCTAAGAATCCTTCTACTAATAATTGTCTAAAGTACTGCCAAGCAGTTAAACCATTAGCAAAATTGTGTAATACGTATAACTTTCTAAAGTTTGTTCTTAAGGATTTAATGACATCATCTTTTAAATCCATATTCATTGTAGCGGGATGACAGAAAAAATTCTTTTCGTCGTAAACTATACCCTCATCACATATTGTATCTAAAATGTATTCTATTTCTGCATTTAATGCAAATGTTTTTAAAAAATCTCTTCTAACTGGATAATCTTTATCGAAATAAGCAATATACTTCCTGTTTGAAGTATCCTGAGCAGCTATACTATAGATGAAATCCTCATCGTCTTGTGAGAATCCAAACCTTTCTCTCATATTAGCTTCGGAAATACCGATAGCCATAGAGTCTTGAATAACCATGTCCTTATATTCCATACCAAAAGACCCAAGTCCACTAATGGACTTTATGATCCTAGAAATATTAGGGTTAAACTTTTGTAAATTATCTACGAATCCTGCCATTTTTTATAATTTGAATTCTCCTCCGCCTTCAGAGCCACCTTCTGGTTTTTCACCGCTTTCTTTTTCTTCTGCTTTCTTTTCTGCAGCTTTCTTTTTAAATGATTCATTATCGCTAAAGTCTTGAGATGACATACCAAGCCATCTAGCTAATGCAAACTTTAAATCAAAATATGGTTTTCCTTCAGCATTTTTTAGATCTATAATTTTTAATATCTGATCTTTTCTAGCTGACATAACCTCCATCTCTTTTGCTTCTTTAAACATGTTCTCTTTTACGTAGTCAAGTCCAAATTCTGACTTTATTACATAATCACCTTTTAATTGTGGATAATCTAAACAAAATTGAACCCATAAAGGTTTCATTAATATTTCTTGGTAGATTGATCTAAGTCTGTTTACGAATTTACTAAATCTTATTTCCTCTTGATCTAGTCCATCTGCTGCAAAAGATATTGCTCCTTCAGATCCTGAATCTTCTCTACCAAATCTTGATGCAGGTACTTTAGAATCTAATCTTAATTTATTTGCAAAATATTGAAGAGCTTTTGTATCCGAAAATGCTGTTGCATCCCCTGCACCAGCTAAAGGCTGTATATCAGGAGTTCCGTTAGGAGAAGAAGGCATTAAATAGTTTTTAAAGAATTGTATCTTTGGTCTTCCGTCTACTGTTAATTCCCCACTGTCAGTATTTAATCTAACATCTTCCTTATAGATTGACATAAGTTCACCTAAGGTTTGTTTTGCCTTTTGCGGGGATTTAGTACCAATAGGAACTGTCATCGCCATACGATAAGAAGAGTTCATTACGTTCCAGATAATTCTGGTGTGCTCCATAATCCTTAACAGGTTAAAAGACCTAATTAATCTTTCTATGTAGCTAATTCTTGTAGAACTTCCTCCTCCTTTTGCATAACTGATATAAATTATCTGAGAGTCGTATAATTTTCTAGTTAATGCTGTATTGTCTGGATACTGAATCCATATATCTACGAAACTACCATCTGGTTGTTGTTCAACAGTAGGTACTAAAGAAACAGCATCTAATTCTTTAAATCCTATAATATTTTTACCTTTTTTGTCAAAGATAATCTCAAATGCTAAGTTACCTTCAACTAAGAATTTTCTAAATAAATGCCAAGCAAGAATATCTTGATTAAATCCAAACAAGTTATAAATTTCTTTATATCTTTTTTGAGTTTTTTTAGACACCTCCTCATCAACATCATCGTGTTGCATAAAGGAGAAATATGCCCAAAAGTTTTTTTCGTCGTAGACAATTGATTCGTCACAGATTGTATCTAGAATAAATTCGATCTCAGGATTCTGTGCAAAGCCTTGTACATAGTGTCTTTTACTTTTAAAGTCCTTATCAAAATAAGCTATGTATTGTTTTGTTGTTGTATCAGACTTTCTTAGTCCATATAAAAAAGCTTCGTCTTTAATTCCGCCTTTCTTTAAGAACTCTGCCTCAGTAACACCAACTGCTTGTGAATTTTTTACGACTAGATCGCCATAAGCCATACCAAAGCTTCCTACCTTTTTAACGCTTTCGATTATCGAGCTAAAGAATGTTTTATTTGAATCTGTAAATCCAGCCATTAGATCTGTGCATTTTTCTTATATATCTCTTCAATCGGGGACCCTTCAATTGATCTTGTATGAAGATATACTATTCTAGTCCAGTCCTCGTAAGGAATTTCTTTTATTCCCCTAATTTTTTTAAAGTCCCATACTCTATAGGCATTTTTAAAACTTATTCCAGTAAGTATAGTATTTAAAGTTTCGTAATCTGTTTTTAATGGTAACTGTCCAAGAGCATCCCCGTTTTCAATTCTTTTTGAGTTTGTGTCTATTTGTGATTGATATACACTTTGTATTCTAGTAAGAAAAGGAATTCTCATCATGGGTGGCATTAATACTAGATCTATACCGTTAAAAGAACTTTTATCCATTGGATTAAAAAACCCAGTAAAAAAAACTATTGGCCTTTTATTTATAAATTTTTTTCCCTTCTCCATTCGGTCAACATATTCAAAAGAATATATTTTACCTGATAAAAAATTATAAGGATTAAATTCATCATGTACCTTATTAGCAAAGTTATTCATCCAATAATGGAATGAGTCATCAGCTAATGATGATAGCCCAGAAACTTGTAGTTTGTAATCTTCGAATCTTTCTTTAAAGGGTTTCATCGCATTATGAAGCTTTCGTTTATAGCTCCAAATTTGTACCCTCTAGCTTCTGCAAATCTAGTTGCTGCTTCAAACTTAGACCTATTTATAATCCAGGTCTTTAGTTTTTCGTTATATGCTCTAATCTTCTTCTCTGTAAGATTTCCTTTAGGCTCTTCAGGTCTTTTGCTAAGCTCGTATTGATTTTCGGGTTTAATCTCTATAAACCAATTTTCTATTACATCATTAGGTTTTTTAACCTGTATGTAGTAGTCAACATAATACTTATGTTCTTTTTTATCAATAGGACTCCAATAAGGAATAGGTAAAGGTTCAGAGCTCCATTTAGTTATATTGGGATTCATGTCGCAATATTGACAGAATTTTCTTTCCCACGAACTTCTAAAAATTATATTATGGATATCCCCAACATACTTTTCAGTATTGACAGGCATATACTTGCCTGACTTCCATTTTCCGTTGGGTTTTAATTTTTTTATATCCACTGTTATACATTATAGTTCGAATTCTCTTCTCTTACTATTCTAGAAAAAGGGATTGTTTTAATTGATTTGGGCGGATGAATTTTTTTCCATCCTTTTTTCATTCCGTTATGTGCTATCTGTGAAATGAATGCAAAAGGATTATCAGATTTTTCAGGATCGTAACGATTCCAATATTTAATAAGATCTTCTAATCCGGAGGAAATACAATCTTCGCGATCTTCAGTATCTCTGTATGAATGTGTTTTAGACATCCCGTTTACAATAAGAGTAAACATTTTTACGGTTTCGCTAGTAAGCTCCCCCTTTTCTTTGCTTTCTTGTAAAGCTCTTTTAAGCTCTTTGTTTTTTACGTATATCATTCGCTTTCGGGTAAATTATTTTGAAGTTTTTTGATCTGATTTTCTAAATTTTTCTCTAAATCTTCTAAATTTTCCCTAGAATTCTTAATTACGTCTATTCCAATCTTACCATTTTCCTGACTGGAAGTTTCCAATTCTTTTAATTTTGTTAGACAATCTTTTAAATCGTCTAAAACAAAACTGAGTCTGTTACCAATTCCCTCATCAGGAGTGGTTGCAGACTCAGCTAATTTTATACTATTTACTTTTTTTTTGATTTCGATCCAGGTGCAGCTGCAAGAGTTGCATCTTTTAAATCCTCAACGAATTTTTTACCGTTTTTCTTGTGATCTCCAGGAGCTTCAACAAGAGCAGCATGTTTTTCGTTTTCAACGAATTTTTTAGGCTTTGCTACTTTAGGATTAGGAGCTTTTTCTGTGTGTGTATTTTTTTGACTTTCTTTTAAAGTCAAATCGTGATTTTTAAGATCCTCAATAAATTTAGCTTGCGTCTTAATATTGGCAGAAGGTGCTTTAGCAAGATTTGAATCTTTCATATCTTCTATAAAGTTTTTACCTTTATTTGCGCTTTTTCCTGGTGCAGTATCAAGACCTTGTTTTTTTAAAGAACCTTTACCTGTAGTAGGTTTAGCTTTTTTACCGATTGTTGGAGTTTTTGCTAGACTGTGGTTTTTCTCATCTTCTAGAAATTTAGCACTTCCTTTAGCATCTTTATCTGGTGCAGCAGCCATGTGCTTTTTAACCATATTCATAAATGCTCTGTCGTACTTATTACCTCCTCTTTCCTCAGGTGCTTCAGAAAAATTAGGATTTTGAGCTTCGTTAGCAGTATCGTCGCTAAACTCAAGATCTAATTCTGGGGCTTTAATATCATAATTGTTAACTTCGTCTCCTAAGTCTTCAACGTCAGAGAAGAAATATTCCCCTGTTTTACCTTCCTTAAAAAGAATAGTGTAAGTTTTAGATCCTCCATCTACACCAATTACTCTACCTTTAACTCCATTTCTTTTAACTCTAACTTCCGTATCAATTGGATATCCAAGTTCTTCGTTAACTGAAACCGTTTTTGCTTTGTTTTCAAATCTTGAAATCTCTACGTTAATTTGGTTCCATTTATCTTTTAGAGTTTCTAGTTCATTTTCTAAAGATTCTTCTAAGCTTACCAATTCTGGTGAATTAGCAATAAGAGGATTTTCAAATTTTACGCCCTCGATTTTTTTAAGTTCGTTTTCAAGAATTTCGATGTTTTTAATTATCTCTTTCTTGTCGTTTTTCATAATGCTTAAGAAAGCTTGTTCGCCTTCTAAAAATTCTGTTAAAGATTCAGAAATATCATATTTAATAAAATCCTTTACAATACCAATAGCTTGTGTAGCATTAGCTTCGTAAATTCTGTTTAATTTCATTGAAGGATTAACAGTTTGTACATAGATTTTGCCATTCATCTTAAAGATGTTAGCCTCTACGCCTTCGTATACCTTAGATTTAATTTTCTTACCAAAATCGATATCTACGATTTCTTCAGATGTCTTAGCTACAAAAATTGCTTTAGAAATTCTGTTATTGTTACCTTCTAAAAGACTGTTAGTTGAAACGCTAACTGCTGCAGGAAGATCTGACTCTTTGATTTTCATTCCATCAAAGTAAACTTCTTTAGATTCTCCTTCAAATACGATCTCCACTCTATTGTTTCCAATATTTAATGAGATTTTATTGTTTTCGATTTTAACATCTCTATCAGCTACCATAGCAGCTTTATTTTGGAATTCCTCTGGTACTTCGTCCATTTGACATTCTACTATAGATTTGTCGGACTCGTTAACTTTAAAGAATTTACCACTTGCATAAAAGATTGATCCGCTTTCAGTAACCATTACTGGCGAATAAATGCTAGAAATCTCGCAAACGTTATTATCAAAACCAACATGGTATTTTCCTGAATTTTGACTTTCATAAACTGATAAAAAGCTAACTAAGTTTCTTACCATTGGATTGAATCCAAATCTTTTTAAGCCATGAATAAGCGAATCAGAGGCTCTTTTTTCAGAAACTAACCAGTTTTTCATTTGTGTAGTAGCATCAGAGAATAATTCTTTACCTGGTGCATTCTTTACATTTTCATAGGTTTTAATTACCTCAATTTCTCTTCTTCTGTTTTCAAAAACATTATTTACATTTTCTAAAACAGTAGCTACTGAAGTTTCCCAAGAGAATGATTTAAGATCATTTAAGAATCCTTCAATTAAGAAAGCTTCCGGGATATTTTTCTGAATAAGTAGTCCGTCATATTTTTCTAGCATGATTTTACCAGCTGGTAAATCAACTAAACTAGAATTTTTAAGTGCTGATACTGTATTAATTAAACCAAAGCTAAAAACTGTATCAG
>Ga0214919_10000981_pt1 | contig 48383 bp, 39 predicted proteins | sample LL1503_MetaG_FD_177994 | JGI IMG/M metagenome (GOLD analysis project Ga0214919, IMG submission 177994) | Freshwater microbial communities from Lake Lanier, Atlanta, Georgia, United States - LL-1503 | ecosystem: Environmental > Aquatic > Freshwater > Lake | place: USA: Georgia | collected...
ATCGCCTGCGCGAGTTTCAGACCGGGATCGACGTAAGGCACGAGCACGAATTCCGTCCCGCAGCACACGATCTCGTCCGGGCAAAGTCGGCGCGTGGCGAAGCTCTTCGCGTGCGGGGTGCACAGGATCGAATTCACTGCAATCGGGTGCGTGTGACCGACAAAACTTACCCCCGGCAACGTGAGGAGCCACGCGTGAAACATCGCTTCGACCGAAGGTTTTTTGCCCGCGGGATCCACGCGCGCAGCCAGTAAGCGTTCATCCACCGCGGCGTCAGCGAGACCTTTTTCGTCTAGCAGCGAAACGAGCGGTTCAAACCGACATGCCGCCAAGCCGACCGGGGCGAGGGTCGCGAGATTCGAGCCGCTGGCTTTGACCAAAAACGTATCTGCGCCAAGGCGGGTCGAGGTGTTGCCTTCGCCGAGGATGGCCAGCTTGCGCTCCTCGCGACCGAGTTGGTGCGAGAGTTCGAGCAACCGGGCGAGCGGATCAGGAGCAGGAACAGATGAGGATTTCGCGGCCATGAAGAGGCGACAGTAAAATGAGAGATAGTGCGAGATTCCACCAAAATCTCTCAATCCGCCCCTTTTCCGGATTGGCGCCTCACAGCTCGACGTTGTCGATCAAGCGCACTTCATCGATCCATGCGGAGATGGCTAACAAACTCCGACCCGGGATGACTTCGCGCAAAGTCTCCATCGTCTGGGAATCGACGATGGCGACGTAAATCACCCTGACCCGACGATGTTGTCCCATAATATGCGTCGCCTCGGCGATCAAGCGATCGGGACTACGTACGCCGCTATCGGCCATTTCTTTGGCGCGTTTGAGCGCCTTGCTGAGAGCGAGCGCCTCCAGGCGTTGGCTGGGGGTGAACTCGCGATTAGGCACGCCCGCCGCGAGGCCATCGGCTTCGCGCACCGTCGGCACCACCACGATCTCCACGGAAAAATTCAACTCCTCGGCCATGCGGCGCACCACGGCGGCCCGTTGCGCCGTTTTTTGTCCAAAGAAAACCGCGTGCGGCCGGACGATATTAAACAATTTTGCCATGACCGTGGTCACCGCTCGAAAATGCCCCGGCCGCGAAGCCCCGCACAACGGCTTACTCGTCGCTTCCTCGCTGACGAACGTCGCATGGCCGCGCGGCAATATCACCTCCGGTTTCGGCATAAAAACCACATCGGCCCCGCAGGTTTCACAAAGCGCGAGATCTTCGACCGGCGTACGCGGATAGTTCTCGATTCGCTCGTTAGGACCGAACTGCAGCGGATTCAAGAAAATGGAAACCACGACCATATCTGCTCGCGCCTTAGCCGTGCGGATCATTGCGACCTGGCCGGCATGAAGCGCCCCCATCGTGGGCACGAGCGCCAGGGTCTTGCCGGCCGCGCGCCATGCCGCAACCTCAACAATCATCTCAGTAACGGATTCGATTATCTTCATTGGGTATGCCGATTTGGACTAAGTCGGGCTTGAACAAACTCGGCTCGCCGCGTTTGTTCAAGTTTTTCGCCTCAACTCAGCAAGCCTTCTTCTGCAAACTCCTAAAAATTTTTTACCGACCCGTACCATGATCCGCATCAACGAAAACTACACCAAGCTCAAAGCCTCCTACCTTTTCGCAGACATCGCCAAGCGTGTCAGCGCCTACGTCGCCGCGCACCCTGATAAACCGGTAATCCGCCTCGGCATCGGCGACGTCACCGAGCCCCTTCCCGCCGTCTGTACCGCCGCGCTCCACGCCGCCACCGACGAGATGGCCGTGCGCGCCACCTTCAAAGGCTACGGCCCTGAGCAAGGCTACGCCTTTCTGCGCGAAGCCGTCGCCCAACACGATTACGCCGCCCGCGGCTGCGCTATCGACGCCGACGAGGTTTTTATCTCCGACGGCTCCAAGTGCGATTGCGGCAACATTCAGGAAATCTTCGCCACCGAGGGCTTGAAACTCGCCATCCCCGATCCCGTTTACCCCGTCTACATCGACACCAACGTAATGGCCGGCCGCACCGGCCCCAACATTGACGGCCGCTACGCCGGCATCACCTACCTCGATTGCACGCCGGCCAACGGCTACGTGCCCGCCATCCCGAGCAACGCGACCGACCTTATCTATCTCTGTTTCCCCAACAACCCCACCGGCGCCGTCGCCACGCGCGCGCAACTCACCGCTTGGGTCGCCTACGCCAAGGCCAACAACGCCATCATCCTCTTCGACTCCGCCTACGAGGCCTACATCCGCGACCCGCAGATCCCTCACTCGATCTACGAAATCCCCGGCGCGCGCGACGTCGCCATCGAGTTTCGCAGCTTCTCCAAAACCGCCGGCTTCACCGGCACCCGCTGCGCCTATACCGTCATTCCTAAGACCCTCGTCGCCTACGACCTCGCCGGCAAAACCCATTCCGTGCACGCGCTATGGAATCGCCGACATACCACGAAGTTCAACGGTGTCGCCTACCCGATCCAGAAAGCCGCCGCCGCGATCTACACGCCCGAAGGCAAAGCCCAGGTCAAAGCCATGACCGACTTCTACCTCGCCAACGCCGCACTCATCCGCACCGCCGTCAACCAACTCGGCCTTAGCTGCGTCGGTGGCGACAACGCTCCCTACATCTGGGTCAACACCGGCCGCGATTCCTGGGAATTCTTTGACCTCTTGCTAAACAACGCCCAAGTCGTCTGCACCCCTGGCGCCGGCTTTGGCAAATGCGGCGAAGGCCACGTGCGTATCAGCGCCTTCAACTCGCGCGCCAACGTCGAGACCGCCCTTCAACGCATCGCCACGGCGCTGAAAAAATAACCGCGCGGAGAACTCCGCCAAAAATAAAAAGCGGCGGTCTCAAGCGAGATCGCCGCACCACATCAGGCCGACCACGGCCCGATTTTTTTCGACCAGGTCGAGCGTTACAACTTCGCCGGCAACACCCCGACCACATCTTCGCTCAGCGCCGCCACGGCCGCGCTTAAACGCGAAGCCAACTGGGAAAAATCTTTGCCGTCCCACGCGGTCTCGGGCGCGACAAAACGCCGGCGCGCCACCACTTCGCCGAGCGCCCCGATACGCGTCACCTCGATCATCGCCACGAGCCGCACCACGCCAGAACCGCCGCCAGGAGGCAAAACTCCTTCGGCGCGGAGCAAGCGCACGCTCACATCAAAATCGCGCGGCTCTTCAAACGGAAACGGCTGCACAAACACCCGCCCCACCGCAGGCGAGGCCAACAACTGCGTGCGCAAAGTGTGTAAAATTTCTTGCTCAAGCGGCTCCGCCCAGCGCGCCTCCTGTGGAAACGAGAGTTCGTTTTCCCCCGTGCGCACGACCAGCGAGCCTTTCTTTAAGTAGGGAGCGAGCTCGACGTTTCTCAAGCCGATGCGCAATCCACCGTTGATGAGTTGCGCGCCGGCCGCGCCCGCTGACGACGCCGAGAGCACATAGTAACGAGTGGTGTCGGCCGTCGGCGCAGGGATGACGTTGCAACCCGTCGCGAGCAAAGCGCAGGCGCAGAGCGCCAGCACCACCCGACACCCTAAATCCTGCATGAATAATTTCTGAGTGCTCATACGCGCGATAGGGAAAGTTGAAGATCGGTGAGTGAAACGCTTAACGCGGCGCCTTCTTGCCGGTGAGCAGAGCGTTGGGATTGCGTTCGAGAAAATCGGCGAGCCGTTGCACCGCATCGGCAGCTTCGGAGAGTTTACCGAAGGCCTCGCCGGCGCCTTCACCCAGACCTTGTTGCGCGTTGATGAAGCTGCGTAGCGTGAGCGCGGTGGCGTTGAAATTCTGTAGCGCCTCCTGCGCCTTACCTAGAGTGGCGTGGACATCCGCACCGGCCGTGGTCACTTGGCCATCGAGCTTCGCCAAGGTCGTGCGCAGATCGACCAGCGTAGCATTGAGATTCACAAAAGCGTTCTTCAGCTCAGGAGAACTCGCGAGCGTTTCGACCGCCGCGCCGGTGCGTTGCCACTGGCTGCTTACGCCTTTCAGATCTAGGCCGTCGACTTGGCGACGGGTTGTTGCGAGCAATGTTTTCAGCTCCACGGAGAGTCCGTCGAAGTCGATCTTCCGCACCTTGGAGAGAATCTCGCTCGCGCTGGCCTGAAACTCCGAGATCGCCGAAGGCACCGCCGGCACGACGACGTACTTCAACTCGGTCGTGCGGGCATCAGCCGGAAATTCCTTCGGGTTCAAAAAATCTAGCTCTACGAACAACATGCCCGTCGCGAGCCCCAACACGCCGAGTTGAGCGCGCAGGCCGTGGTCAATCAGCGTCTGTAATTCGCCACGCTCCGCGACGTTGATCAGCGCGCCCTGAAAGTCAGTGAGTGTGTTGCGGCTGAATTCGCACGTCACGACCACGACCGAGTGGTTTTTGCGTTCGTCGTAACGGACCGTGAGATCGGCCACACGGCCGACACGCACGCCACGCAACTTCACCGGCGAACCGAGATCCAGCCCATGAATCGACTCGTCAAAATACACCACAAACCGCTGCGGCTTGGAAAAAAAGTTCACGCCGCCAAACGCCAGCAACACGACGATACCGAGCGCAAACGCTCCCAGCGCAAACGCTCCGACTATGGCGGGACTGACCTTGGTTTTCACGTAATTAGAAGAAGAATCAAAATTAGGTTAAAAGGACAGCCGGAAGCAACGTCGGGGACAAACGTCACGCAACGCTCCTGCGAGCGACGGAGTTCGGTGCTTCATAAAATCGGTACCTTGCCCGTGCCGCGTGTGAGGAATTCCTTCACGCGGGGATCCTCGCTTGTCGTCGCGAGCGTTCGCGGCGCGCCCTCGGCAATGATCCCCTGCGCCTGCTTTTCGAGCATAATGACCCGGTCGGCGATATCGTAAATCGAAGCCAATTCGTGCGACACCACCACGATCGTCGTCCCAAACATCGCCCGGATTTCCACGATCAACTCATCGAGCTTACGCGAAGTCACCGGGTCGAGCCCCGCCGACGGTTCGTCAAAAAATAAAATCTCCGGATCGAGCGCCAACGCCCGCGCCAAACCCGCGCGCTTTTTCATACCGCCCGAAATCTCCGCGGGATAATAATCCTCGTAACCACCCAACCCCACTTGCCCTAATTTGAGCGCGGATAATTCCTCGATCTCACGTCGCGTGAGCGAGGTATATTCCTCCAGCGGCAACGCTACGTTCTGACGCAACGTCAGCGAACTCCAAAGAGCGCCGCCTTGGAAGAGCATGCCAAAATGCCGCAACTGCGCCCGGCGCGTTCCTAGATCGGCTTCCGAAAATGGCGCCCCGAGAAACCGCACACTCCCGGCGGTCGGAGGATTCAAACCCACAAGATGGCGCAGCAACGTGCTCTTGCCGCAACCTGAACCGCCTACGATAAAAAAAATCTCTCCGCGGGCGACTTTGAACGTCACATCCCGCAAAATCGTCTGTTCGCCGTAGCCACAGACCAAACCGCTCACCTCGATCGCCGGGCCGAGGTTGTGGGTGTGATTTCGGTTCAGCGCGCTCATAGCCCGAGAATATTAAATGCCACCGCGAAAAACGCGTCGGAAACGATGATTAACAAAATTGCCGTCACCACCGCCGAGGTCGCCGCCCGCCCCACTCCAGCAGCACTGCGGTCCGCCTGCAAACCGCGCAAACAACCCGCCAAGCCGATTAAAAGGCCAAAGGTCAGCGCCTTAAACAACCCTGTGTTCACATCCGAAAGATCGATGATACTCTGCGTCTCGATCCAGTACGCCGCCGGCGGAATCTGGAGCACCCCGAGCGCCACGATCATGCCGCCCAAGATGCCTACGCAGTTAGCGTAAAGCGCCAGTAGCGGCATCATTAATCCAAGGGCCACGATTCGCGGTAACACCAAAAAATCTACTGGCGAAATTCCCAACGCCGCAAGCGCATCGATTTCCTCATTGGCCTTCATGTTGCCAAGCGTAGCCGCAAACGCCGCGCCCGTGCGACCCGCCAATACGATCGCCGCCATCATCGGCCCCATCTCGCGCACGACCGACAGACCCACCAGATCCGCTACATAAATATCCGCGCCAAACTGCCGGAGTTGCACCGCCGCTTGGTACGCCATGATCAGCCCGACCAGAAAACTGATCAGGCTCACGATGGGCAACGCCATCGCGCCGCATTGCTGCATCTCGTCCACGCAATCGCGCCAGCGAAATTTATGCGGCATTCGCACCAACCGCCACGCGCTGATCACGCACTCGCCCACAAACGCGATGATCTCCCGCGCTTTTTTCCACGCGTCCTGCGTCGCCAGCCCGACGCTGGTTAAAAAATTCTCCGAGCGGTCAAACGGCACGCTCGTCTCATGCGAAGCCACCAACTGCCCGAGCAAGGTCCGCACCTTCGCCGGCACCGCCTCGAGATCGCAGTGCACTCCGTCCGCCCGACACCACTGTTGCACTTCAAAAATAAATAACAGCAGCGACGAATCCCAGCGCTCCACCGCATCCATCACGACTTTAACGCGGGCCGGTTTCTCCTTGCCCACGCACTCCGCCCAGCGCGGGGGCGCGGCCGTGATGCGCCAAACGCCCGCCAAGATAACCGCACAACCTTGCGCACCCGGTTGCACGGTCACACGGGCCTGCGGTTGATCGGCGTTATCAGACATGGACTCGGTTGTAGCGGTCTTCGCCCAAAACCAAACCCTAAAAAATTTCCGTGCCTCCGCCCCACTCCCGCCACCACTCTTTCACCTCATGCAGTTTCGCACCCTTCTCTTCGACCTCGACGGCACGCTCATCGACCACTTCGCCGCCATCCATCGATGCTACGCGCACACCCTGCCGCAACTCGGCCTACCCGAGCCCACGCTCGCCCAGGTGCGCGAAGCGGTCGGCGGCGGCCTCGAAAACGCTCTGCTCAAGTTCATTCGCCCGGACCAAGTCCCCGCCGCCGTGAAAATCTACCGCGCCTACTGGGATCGCACGATGCTCGACGACGTCATCGCGCTCCCCGGCGCCCTCGCGCTTCTGCGCGCCCTGCACGCGCGCGGCCTTACCGTCGCGATTTTCACTAACAAACACGCCCCGTCCTCCCGCCTCATTGCAGACCACCTCGGTTTCACCCCCTTTCTCGCCAATAATTTCGGCGCCCAAGACACTCCTTGGCTCAAGCCCGACCCGGCCTTCGCCGCCCACGTCCTCACCACGCTTCACGCCGAAGCCGCGACTACGCTACTCATCGGCGATTCCCCGTTCGACGTCCAAGCCGCTCGCAATGCTGGCTTTCCTTGCTGGGCCGTCGCCACCGGCACACACCAGGCCGCGGAACTTCATGCCGTCGGTGCCACCCGGGTTTTCGTAAACCTCGCTGAAATCCAAGCCGCGCTCAGCGACTGAGACCGCGCACCCGCACGACTTCCAGTTTCAACGCCCGCAGCGACACAACGATGTCGCGCAGAAACGCGGTCAACGCCGCGATCAAACACACGATGCTCGCCAAAAAAATTACCACCATCTCGACGGCGAACTCGCGCTCGAGCACTGCGTCCACGAAAATAATCATCACGAGTACGCACGCTAGCAGCATGCTCAACCCAGCAAACATCACCGCCCGCTGCACGAGTCGCGCCCGCCGCCACAATATATCCAGCTGATTTTCCAAGTGCTCACGCTCCTCACTTTCCTGTGAAGCCGCCTGCCGCACTTGACCCGCCAGGATCCGCGTGCGGTCCACAACGCGCGCCATCCGGTTGGTTAAAGTGATCATCAAGCCACCCACGCCGCTCAATAAAATCACCGGCGTGATCGCCAACTGAATCACCGGCAAAAACGAACTGGGTACGATCGTATTCATCCAGCCAACCTGAGCCGCTCGCCTGCCTCCCGCAATCCTCGGTTTGCCACGGCGCAATTTCCCGCTTCACCTTCCCTCGCCCGTGCCACCGCCCGCCGCCCATTCCACGCTCACCGGCGTCCTCGAACGCATCATTTTCCACAACGAGGAAAATCATTACACCATCGCGGAATTTCGCCCCGATACCCGCCCAGCTGCTTTAAAAACTCCTTCCTCTACGGAAGAGAAAATCGAAAAGGTCACCATCGTCGGCGCCCTGCCCAGCGTCGAATGCGGTGAGACACTCCACCTCACCGGCGAGTGGACCCAACACTCCCAACACGGCGCCCAGTTCAAAATCGCCGCTTTCAAAAGCGAACTCCCCGCCAGCGTCTATGGCATCCGCAAATACCTCGGTAGCGGTCTCGTACCAGGGATTGGCAAAGCTTACGCCAATAAAATTGTAGATGCCCTAGGCACCGATACGTTCCGCGTCCTCTCCGAAGAATCCGGAAAACTCCGCGACGTCCCCGGTATTGGCCCGAAACGCGCCACCGCCATCAAAGCTGCTTGGGATGCGAAACGCACCGAGCGTGAACTCTACATTTTTCTACAAACCTACGGCGTCACGCCCAGCCAATGCGTGAAACTGGTTGAGCGCTACGGCGCCCAAGCTAAACCCATTCTTTTAGAGCAACCTTACCGCGTCGCCCGCGAGATCGACGGCATCGGTTTCAAGACCGCCGACCGCATCGCCATCAACCTAGGTTTCGCCAACGATGCCCCGCCCCGCCTCGACGCCGGCCTCATCTACGCCCTCGAGACGCTCCAAGACGAGGGCCACACCGCCTACCGCGAAGCCGATCTCCAAGACTACTCCGCCACAATGCTTGAGACGAGCGGCGATCACATCAGTGCCCGCATCGACGCCCTCGTCCAAGCCAAAGCCCTAGCGCGTCATCAACCCGCCGGCGTGGAAAACCCACTCCCCGGCTCCGCGCTGATCCAGCTCCCACAACACGACCGCGCCGAACAAAAAATTGCCGAGGTCGTTGCCCGCCTTGCCCGCACCGGTAGCGGCCTACCCGCAATCAAAGCCGACGCTGCAGTCACCTGGGCGGAAGCCAAAGCCGGCTTCACTTTCCACGAGCTCCAACGTACCGCCGTCAAAAACGCCCTCACTAAAAAATTTACGATCCTGACCGGTGGCCCAGGAACGGGGAAAACCAGTATTTTGCGAGCGCTCGTCGAAATCCTAAAAGCCAAAAAGGTCCGCGTCCACCTCGCCGCTCCCACCGGCCGTGCCGCGCAACGTCTCGCCCAGACCACCGGCGGCTTCGCGACTACGATCCACCGCCTCCTTAAATACGACCCCGCCAGCGGTGGCTTCGTCGCCAACGAAGCCGCACCCCTCGCCACCGATTTCCTCATCGTCGACGAAGCCTCGATGCTCGATAACCGGCTCGCCTCCGCGCTTCTCCAAGCCGTCCCGTCGCGCGCGCATTTACTTCTAGTCGGCGACACCGATCAGCTCCCAAGCGTCGGCGCCGGCAACGTCCTCAAAGACCTCATCGCCGTCGCCACCGCCGAGTCATCGCCCCACGCGCCGGCCGTCACGCGGCTCGCCGTCATCTACCGCCAACAAGGTCAGAGCCAGATCGTCACCACCGCCCACGCCATCAACGCCGGCGACCCGTCGCTGCCGCCCGCCGTCAACGAGGTCTCCGCCACCCAAGTCTGGGCCGACCTCACGTTCATCGTCGCCACCGACGCCGAGGATTGCGTCCGCAAAACCCTCGAGCTTGTCACCACGTTCATCCCGCAAAAATTAAAATGGCCGCATCCGATTCGCGACGTGCAGGTCCTTGCGCCGATGCACAAAGGCGTCGCCGGTGTCGGCAATTTCAACGTCCAACTCCAAGCCGCGCTCAACCCCGCCCCGCGCGGCGCCAAAGCCCTGCGCACGCCCACCGGCGAATTCCGCGCGGGCGACAAACTCATCCAGCTGCGCAACAACTACGACAAAAACCTCTTCAACGGTGACATCGGCGTCATTACGGCGATCGACGCCGAGGGCGGTACGTTCTCAGCGGATTTCGATGGCGACGTCCACACGTTTGAACGCGGCGAGTTCAACGACCTCGCCCTCGCCTACACGGTAAGTATCCACAAATCCCAAGGTTCCGAATATCCGATAGTGATCGTACCCTTGCTGAAGGCGCATTTCATGATGCTGCAGCGCAATCTGATTTACACCGCGATCACGCGTGGCCGGAAAAAAGTATTCATCGTCGGCGAACCCGCCGCCTACGCCATGGCCGTGCGTAACGCCGAATCTAAAACGCGCTCGACCCACCTCCGCGAAAAAATCACGGCCACGCACGCTCCGGCTTCCGCCCCAGCCCGAGCGCCTTAATCGTTAACCTTATACGTGCCCATGCTCCGCTCGATTTTTTGCCGCAATCTCACAATCAGTGCCACCGCTTTTTTTCTCGTGCTCGCTCGCCTCGTAGCTGCACCAGTTTTTTCCGAACTGTGGGGCGAGGCCGGCGAGAAATGGTCCGCCACGAGCCGCCTTCCCGATTTTTCCTACGCCGGCTACCATCGCGGCGAACAACCGATCCCAGAATTACCGCGCGCGACCAACGTCCATGATTTCGGCGCCCGCGGCGACGGCGTAACCGACGACACCCGCGCCCTCCAAGCTGCGATCGATGCCACTTCGGCCGGCGCCGTTTATCTTCCGCCGGGGCGTTACCTCGTCTCCGATTATCTCCGCCTCACTCGCAGCGGCGTCGTGCTGCGCGGTGCGGGGCGCGAGCAAAGTATCCTCTGGTTCCCTCGTGGGCTCGACGTCATCCACCCGCGCAAAGGCCGCACCAGCACCGGTTCGCCCGCGAGCGGTTACTCCTTCGACGGCGCGTTTGTCTCCATCCGAGGGGATTATCAGTCCAAATCGCTCGCCCAGATCACCGCCGTTGCCCGCCGCGGCGATCACAGCGTCGAGACCAACCGCGTCAGCGGCCTGAGCGTGGGGCAACTCGTCCTCATCGTCGTACGTGAGACGCCCGACCAAAGCCTCAAAACTTATCTCTACGACAACGACCCTGGCGACATCGCCAAGGGAAAGCCTCTCGACACCAAAATGCTCGTGCGAATCACCGCGATCACCGGCCTGCGCGTGACGTTTGATCGCCCGTTGCGTTTCGAGACCCGCGCGGCGTGGCAGCCGGAGTTGCGCGCATTTAATCCCACCCTCACCGAAGCCGGCATCGAGCACTTGGGCTTCGCCTTTCCCGGCACGAAATACCGCGGCCACTTCAAGGAAGACGGTCACAACGCCATCGAGCTGCGCAACGTTTTCAACTGCTGGGTCCGCGACGTCGCCATCCACAACGGCGATCTCGGCGTCAACCTCGTCGCCTGCCACAACACCCTCGACGGCGTCCTTCTCTCCGCCGACACCACGCGCGGCACGGTCGAGGCCGGCGTCCCCGATTGCACGGGCCACCACGCCATTCAGGTCAAAAACGCCGAGGATAATCTCATCACCAACTTCGAAGTCCGCGCTCCCTACGTCCACGATCTTACGGTCGAACACGCCTCCGGCAATGTCTTCGCCCAAGGCCGCGGCCTCGATCTCGATTTCGATCACCATAAAGATACGCCGTACGAAAATCTTTTCACCGATATCGACTGCGGGCGCGGCACGCGCATCTGGCGTTGCGGCGGCGGTGCCAGCCTCGGCCGCCAGTGCGCCGGCTGGGCTACGTTTTGGAATATCCGCGCCACGCGCCTGATTGAGCCCGCCCCCAAAACGTGGGGCCCCGGCACCATGAATTTCATCGGCTTGCGCACCAAGTTTCCCAACAAGCTCGATGGCTCCGGCCCATGGTTTGAAGCGATCTCGCCCAAAGACCTCTCGCCCGCCAACCTCCACGCCGCTCAATTCGCCCGACGCCTCGCCCAACCCTAACTCCCGCCGCCGCCATGTGCCTTGAATGTCTCGAACGCTTCGGTGTACCGCTCGATCCCGCGCACCACGCCGCGCTGAAGCGCCGGCCCAACCGCCATGTCCGCCGCGTGAAAAAAGTCACCCCGCCCGCGTCCAGCGCAACCTTCGCGCCTACCGCAAAACCCAAGACTAAAACTACTCAGCCCGCCCGCCCGACTTTTCGGCGCTAACGACTTGGCGAAACGCCAACTCGCGCTACGATTTCTCCTCAAAAACATCCCTACCCCTCTTTAGCCCCTTATTTTATGATGAAACGTCTCCTCGCCTTCGCCCTCGCCGCCCTCGCATTCGGCTCCGCGCTCCGCGCCGCTGAAACTCCCACCCCCGCCAAGATCGACGGCTTCACGTTCGTCCGCACCGTCGGCGGTATTTCCGAATACACGCTCGAGAGCAACGGGCTCACCGTCCTGCTCATGCCCGAGCACTCGAGCCCCACCCTCACGTTCATGGTCACCTACCGCGTGGGTTCGAAAAACGAAGTCACCGGCACCACCGGCGCGACCCACCTGCTCGAACATCTCATGTTTAAGGGTACGGAAAAATTCCTCCGCTCCAAGGGCACCGGCGTCGACCAGCTCCTCGAAAAAACAGGCGCTCTTTACAACGCAACCACCTGGCTCGATCGCACCAACTACTACCAAAATCTCGGCAGCGAACACCTCCCGATGGTCGTCGAAATGGAAGCTGATCGCATGCGCAACTTGCTGCTGCTCGAAACCGACCGCGCCCCCGAGATGACGGTCGTGCGCAACGAATTCGAACGCGGCGAAAACTCCCCGTTCCAATCCCTCATCAAGGAAATCTTTCAAGCTGGCTTCGTCGCCCACCCCTATCACCACTCCACCATCGGCTGGCGCAGTGATATCGAAAAGGTCTCCATCGAGAAACTCCGCGAGTTCTACGACACCTACTACTGGCCCAATAACGCCACGGTCTCCATCATCGGAGATTTCCAGACGCCCGCCGCTCTTGGCCTCGTCAAACAATTCTACGGCGTCTATCCGAAATCCCCCAAGCCGATCCCGCAACTCTACACCGAGGAACCCGAACAGACCGGCGCCCGCCGCGTCACCGTCAAACGCAGCGGCCAACTCGGCGTCGTCGCCGTTGGCCACAAGATGCCCGCCGCCACCCACGCCGATTACCCCGCCATGGCCGTCCTCAGCGCCATCCTCACCGACGGCAAAAACAGCCGGCTCTACAAAGCCCTCACCGATAAAAATCTCACCACAGGCGTCCAGGCCTTCGCCGGTTTCAACCACGACACGACGATGCACATCATCTTTGCCCCCCTCGCGCCCGGCGCCAAACACGAGGAGGTCGAAAAAATTACCGTCGAAGAAATCGAGCGCTTGAAAAAAGACGGGGTCACCGAGACTGAGGTCGCCGCCGCCGTCGCCAAGACCCTCGCCGACGCCGCCTTCCAACGCGACGGCTCTTTCGCCATCGCCGGCAACCTCAACGAATGCATCGCCGCCGGTGATTGGGCGCTGTTCTACTCCCTCGAAGAGACCGCCCAGAAAGTCACCCTCGCCGACGTCCAGCGCGTCGCCAACCGCTACCTCAATATCGACCAGAGCACCACCGGCTGGTTCGTTCCCACGGCTGCCGGCGGTGCCCCCGGCGCCAAACCCACAGCTAAACCCGCGCCCAAGCCCGCCCTCAGCGACGGTCCGTATTACTACCGCACGCCCGGCCTCGACGAGGCTTCCCTCGGCGCTCCGCTCGCCCTCGCCGAAACCTCCGCCACCAGCTCCGCGCCCGCCGTCAGCTCCGGCGCTAAAATCGCCCCCAACGCCGTCCGCACTAAAATCGCCGGCATGGATGTGATCGCTTACCCCACCGGCGTGAAACAGGTCGTCACAATGAAAGCCTCCTTGCCCGCCGGCGACGCCTTCGCCGCCGAAGGCAACCCCGCGATCCCCACCCTCACCGGCATGCTCCTAGACCAAGGTACCGCCAAGCAGGACAAATTCGCTATCGCTGAAAAACTCGAGTCCGTGGGCGCTAATATTTCCTTCAGCGTTGATACGCAGGTCGCCACTGTGAGCGCCAAGTGCCTCAAGAAAGACGTCCCGCTCGTCATCAGCCTCATCGCCGAGCAACTCCGAACGCCTGCTCTCTCCGCTGAGGAATTTGCCAAGGCCAAGAAACAATACGCCGGCAGCCTCAAGCGCTCTCTTGAAAACACCGACTTCCGCGCCGCCGACGCCTTCACTCGCGCCGTCTATCCCATCGGTCACCCCAACCGCCAGACGCCCGCCGATGAAATGCTCGCCGCCATCGAATCCGCCAAACTCGAAGACGTCGTCGCCTTCCACAAAAAATACTACGGCCCCGATCACCTCACCCTCGTTGTTGTCGGCGACCTCGACATTCCGCAGATCCAAAAAGAACTGACTAGCGCCTTTGCCGGCTGGACGGGCGGCGCCGCACTCATTCGTCCCGCCAAAGCCACGCAGACCGATGCCGCCAAAGACCAGAACGTATTCATGGCCGACAAGACCAGCGTGAGCGTCGTCCTCGGCCAATCCAGCGGCCTCAAATACAACGATCCCGATTACCAAGCCCTCCGCGTCGGTACCGCCATCCTCGGCAGCGGCTTCACCGGCCGCCTCATGGCCAACGTCCGCGACAAAGAAGGCCTCACCTACGGCATCGGCTCGAGTCTCGCCCACGACACGTTCAGCGACGGCGACTGGAAAATCACCGCCACCTTTGCCCCCGCGCTACTCGAAAAAGGCCTCGCCTCCACCCAGCGCCAGTTAAAGAGCTGGTATGAGACCGGCGCCACCGATACCGAAGTCGAGCGCCGCAAGAGCAACCTCGTCGGCTCCTTCAAAGTTGGCCTAGCCACCACCGACGGTCTCGCCGGCGCTATGTTGAGCGCGGTGCACCGCGGCTATGAACTCACCTGGCTCGACGAATACCCCGGTAAGATCAACGCCCTCACCACCGCCGATGTAAACGGCGCGATCAAAAAATACCTCAAGCCGGAGAACATGATTTTAATCAAAGCCGGCACCGTGCCCGGAGCCCCCGCTAAGTAAGGTCGTTGAAGTAAAAATCGGCGGGGAGCCCCACCCCCGCCGTTCCGCACCCCAGCTTGGCGATGCAACGCTTAATGCAGGTTCTGCAAAACCTGCAAGATGTGCATCGCCTTGGCGAAGTCGCCGGCATCAATCGCATGAAACAAAGCCTTTTTGAGATCGTGGATCGTATCCACATCGCCGGCCCAATCGGCCGGATTCACGCTGAGATCTAGGTTCGTATGCCGCTCATATAGCGCGGCCGTTTGCCGTAGAGCCGGCACCGCGGGAGCGGGACTAATCATGGCGATATTCATTGTAACAGTCCTCCTGTTAAAAGTGATATCTAGGAGCGGGAGCTCGGAGAGCTCTCTGAGAAAGTAGAGCCCCGCGCTAGTAGAAAATTAATAAGGCATTCAAAGTTGAAAAAAGAGGTGATTTATCCTGGTGAACCCAGGCTCGATGAAGGCAAACGCTCACTGAGTGAGCAGACCGGCGGCGCGTGGATGTTCATAGCGGATAAACAAGAACCAGAAGGCCAAAATCACCTGCCGGTTTTTATTGGTTTAATACCCCACATTCTACACCCAAAACACCGCAAGGGTGACGCATCTTTTGGCGGAAACCCCTCATGCCTTGCCATACATGGCCCAATTACTGAATGAGCCCACGTTAAGTGGCGAACACGCCATCCGATCGCAATCGTTTCACTTTTTACTGCAGTCGGATGACGTTTGAATTACGTTTTTTAGTTAACTATGATCAATTTACATCAATTCCAGAAATTGACATCCTCTCGGTCCTAAAGGATCGGGCTTTCGCGCAGTCCGCTGAAATAAATTTATCATGTCATAAATTCCGTATTAATAATTGATTTATTAACATGATTCATCAATATTTAATGGTTCTATGTTGAAAAATACAGTTTTTTAACGGACAATTATACATGATACCTCAGAAAAGCAAAAAGCTCTCCTCTTACATCGCCGATATGCAGGCGGGCGGGCGGCTGGTTTTTTCACGAAGGCAAGCGGAGCAGGCGCTAGGTATCTTGCGTCGCCCGTTTCTAGACATGGCCGAGCGTCTACAGAAGAAAGGCCGCCTAATCCACCCACGGAGGGGTTTCTACGTTATCGTGCCCCCTCAATTTATGAGTTGGGGATCGCCCCCTCCAGCATGGTTCATTGATGACCTGATGCATCAGGAAGCGTGCCCCTATTATGTGGGCCTGCTAAAAGCCGCTGAGCTCCATGAGGCCGCCCATCAAGCCGTGATGGAATTTCAGGTGATAACGCAGAAGCGAATGCCCAAGCTTCGGACCGGTCGCTCAGCTATCGCATTTTATTACAGTAAAAAGATAGCTGCCTTGGAAAGTGGTATCGAGGAACGAAAAACCGATACCGGTAAAATGCGCATCTCCTCGGTTGAATTAACTGCGCTCGATCTGCTGCGCTATCCGCGCGCAGCCGGCGGTCTCGATAATATCGCGACGGTACTGGCCGACTTAGGCCCCAAGCTCGATGGGAGCCGCCTAGCGCTTTTAGCTTCGGTGTTCGAGCGTTCCGTACGACAGCGTCTAGGCTACCTGCTCACGCGAGCCGGACACACGCGGACGGCCGAGATGCTTCTTCCCAGTCTGGCACCCACCCTTTGGGTTGAACTGGACCCACTGGCGGCGAGCGATGCTGAGTTTTCACCCGATCCCATCGACCGTGATCCGCGCTGGCGAGTAATCGTGCGACGTATGCCGGAGGCAGACACATGATCCCAAGAGCGAATCTTACCTCTTGGGGGCAGGTTGTACCGTGGTCTGAGCCGCATCAGATCGAACAGGATCTGATCATCAGCCGGGCGATCATTGCTATTTTCAGCGACCCAATGCTTAGCGCGGAGCTTCGATTTCGCGGCGGCACCGCTCTCAACAAGTTGCATTTCCCGATACCCCTGAGGTACTCGGAGGATATTGATCTGGTGCGAACCACGGCGGGTCCGATCAAGCCATTATTGGAGGGGCTACGTCGGGTGCTGGAACCGTGGCTGGGGGCAGCGGCGTTTGACCACAGCCCCGTGGCACCGAAGCTTCGCTTCCGAGTGCCGGCCGATGACGGCAGGGTGCAGATCCGGCTCAAGGTTGAGATCAACGCCTGGGAAATCACCGCCTATGATCCACCGCTCGCCCTCTCATTTCGGGTGAGAAATCCGTGGTTCACAGGGGAGGCGCAGGTTCCGACCTTCTCGCGGGAAGAAATGATGGCAACAAAGCTGCGGGCCCTGTTGCAGCGCAACAAGGGGCGCGACTTGTTCGATCTTGCCCATGCCGTGGATGTTTTTAACGGATTGGACGCGGCCCGTGTGATTGATTGTTTCATTTTGTATCTACAGCGGGCCAAGCTTCAAGTATCACGGGCCGAGGCTGAGAGCCGGATGTTCTCTAAGCTGGCCAATCCGGCATTTCTGACGGACATGCGTCCACTGTTGCCGGCTGACCAAGCGGAGAGGTTGAATGAGGCCTCGACCAAGGCTGCTTTCGCAAAGGTATTCACTCATTTAATTGTCCGAATCCCCGGCGAAGCGTGGGCCAAGACTGAAGCAATGAAACAACGGTTTGCTCTGCTAAGCTGAAGCAATCCAGGGCAGTCCTCTGTACCTAGAAATAACAGCGGCGGCTTGGGCAAAAACTGCCTGACGGCGAGGTGAAGCGCCGAGGCGTCGGAGACCGTTTACTACCCAGTCAGACGCGTCGGGGTCTTGCCGCCATCACTTGCAACTGGAGTTGGTCAAGCGGTGCTCGGGGCATTTAGATGTATTTTCTGCACCGAAGATTTGTCGTCGGGCTATTTCCTCTTTAACTATAAGCCATGGATTCTACCTTTTCTGCTTCAGCGCCGGCGCCGGTTGTACTCATCGGCGGTGTCACGGGCGGCATCGGCTCCGCCCTCGCCCGCCGGCTCGCCGCGGCCGGCGTCTCGGTCGCGGGCTATGCGCGCGACGCCGGTAAACTCGCCGCCCTCCAAGCCGAATTGCCCGGCCTGCTCACCCTCACCGCCGAGGCCACCCAGCCCGCCGAGGTCGAAGCCGCTGTCGCTGCCACGGTCGCACATTTCGGCCGGCTCGATGGTTACGTGCACGCCGTGGGTTCGATTTTAATCAAAGCCGCCCACCAGACGCGCCCGGAGGAATGGCTGCGGGTCCTCGATCTTAACCTCAACTCCGCTTTCTACGGTTTACGTGCCGCGCTAGGCCCGATGCAGACCCAAAACCAAGGGAGCATCGTCTTCGTGAGTTCCGTCGCCGCGCAAGCCGGCTTGCCCGCGCATGAAGCCATCGCCGCCGCCAAGGCCGGGATCGACGGTCTCGTGCGCTCCGCCGCCGCCAGCTACGCGCCACGCAACATCCGCATCAACGCCGTCGCGCCGGGCCTCGTCGATACGCCGCTCGCCGCCCCGCTGCTCGCCAGCGAAGCGGCGCGTGCGTTTTCCGAAAAGATGCACCCGCTCGGGCGGATCGGCCGGCCCGAGCAAATCGCCAGCCTCATCGCTTGGTTGCTCACGCCCGATGCGGATTGGGTCACCGGCCAGATCTACTCAATCGACGGCGGCCTCGCGCACCTGCGCCCCCGGCCCAAGGTCTAAGCGCACTGCTCATTTTTTTAATAAGCTTGAACAACCTCCGCTGGACTCGGCGAGGGTCTTGGCTCAACGTCGGCGGTACCCCACAGCGTCAATCCCCATCGCGCCACCATGTCCTCTAACGTGAATCCCGCTTCCAGCCAACCCCTCGCTAGCCTCGATGAGTGGGAAGATTTTCTAAAAGACAAATATCCTGAGCCCGCACCGGCCCCCGCGCGCAAAGCTCCGGCCGTCGGCACCGCGCCCGACAAGCAGAAGGAAGAATTTCGCGTCTACGAAGCCGAGGCGCGCCCCACGGTGCGCGAGTTTTACCGGCTCAATCACACGCACCAGACGCACGAATTTGCCCTCGCCAAGCGCCAAGAATATCTGGGCCTAAACCGCATGACCATGGGCATCTGGGAGGCCATGGAATACCTCAACCAACTCGTGGACGATTCCGATCCCGACACGGATCTTTCGCAGCTCCAGCATCTGCTCCAAACCGCCGAAGCCATGCGGCGCGACGGCCAACCGCGCTGGATGATCCTCACCGGCTTGATCCACGATCTTGGAAAAATTCTCTGCCTTTGGGGCGAACCGCAATGGGCGGTCGTAGGTGATACGTTTGCGACGGGTTGTGCGTTCTCCGACAAAAACGTTTTCCCGCAATTCTTTGCCGCCAACCCCGACAGCCAGATCGCGCGTTTCCAGACGCCCAACGGCATCTACGAACCCGGCTGCGGCTTGGATAAAGTCATTCTCTCATGGGGCCACGACGAATACATCTATCACGTCGCGAAAGACTACCTGCCCGCCGAGGGCCTCGCGATGCTACGCTACCATAGTTTTTATCCGTGGCACCGCGAAGGCGCGTATGACCAATTCTGCACCTCCGCCGATCGCGCGCTGATGCCGTGGGTTTTGAAATTCAACACCTACGACCTCTACACCAAGAGCCACGAAGCGCCCGATGTGAAGATGTTGAAACCTTATTACGAAGAACTCATCCGCGAGTTCTTCCCCGAGAAAGTGCGTTGGTGAGGCGCGCCCGCACGCCCGCGCGGGAGTTGGACTTGAGCCGCTCCCTGATTACGCGCCATAAAAACCAATGCACTTAGGCCTCATCGTTGGCATCGGTCCGGCGGCGACTGATTTTTACTACCGACATCTCATCCACGCCTTCGCACAAGCGGGCGCGAAACTGGAGCTCACGATGGCGCACGCCGACACCCCGACCTTGTTGCGCCACCAAGCAAGCGGAAATGCCGCGGCCCAAGTTGAAATCTATCAACAGCTCGCCCATCGCCTACGTGCGGCGGGCGCAGAGATTCTAGCCGTCACTTCGATCGCCGGACATTTCTGCATCGAGGAATTCAAAGCTGTCTCGCCGTTGCCCGTCATCGATCTTGTGACAGAGGTGGTCCGAGAAATCTCCGCGCGGAAGTTTAAAAAACTAGGTCTGATCGGCACACGCGTGGTGATGGAAACGTCTTTTTACGCAGCCATCAAAGAGGTTGAAATCATCGCGCCGCCGCCAAACGAACTTACCGCCGTACATGAAGCCTATGTGGCCATGGCGAGCGCGGGGGCCATCACCGAGGCGCAACGTCAGGTCTTTTTTTCCGCCGGGAAAAACCTGATGGAAAAAGCGGGCGTCAATGCGGTGATGTTGGCCGGGACGGACCTCGCCCTCGCGTTTCACCAGCGGGAGTCGGGCTTTCCCACTTTGGATTGTGCCGCGATTCATGCCGACGCGATTTTCCGGACCGTTCGACCGGCTTGATCGCAAATCTTAACCTGACTGAATCGAAACGGCGAAGCTTGGCGGGAAGCGTCGCAGCGTTTTAGAGTGCTCAACATGCACCTCGATTTCGCCACGCTCAAACGTCCCGAAGCTTACGCGTGGATGACGACCACGATTCTGCCACGGCCTATCGCCTGGGTCGCGACGCTCTCCAGCGAGGGCAAAACGAACCTCGCGCCGTTTTCGTTTTTTCAGGCCATCACGGCGAACCCGCCGACGTTGATGTTTGTGCCCGTCAACCAGCGCGACGGCTCGCCGAAAGACACATTGCGCAACATCGAGGCCACGCGGGAATTTGTGGTGAACCTCGTGCCCTACGCGCTCGCCGAATCGATGAACGCCTGCGCCGCGCTCTTGCCGCATGGCGAAAGCGAGTTTGAAGCATTTGGCATCGCGGCCGCGCCAAGCACACACGTGCGCCCGCCGCGCGTGGCGGCCTCGCCGGTGGCATTCGAATGTGCGCTGCACAGCGTGGTGCACATCGGCGAAGGCGCGGGTGCGGCCAATGTCGTTTTCGGGCGCATTCTTGGGATGCACGTGGACGACACGGTGCTCGGCGTCGATGGTCTGCCCGACGCAGCGAAATTGGATCTCGTGGGCCGTCTCGGACGCGAAGATTACGCGCGCACCACGGAACGTTTTACGATCAAACGGCCCGATCGTTGAGCGGGCTCGCTCGACGCGGGCGCAGGCATCAGCGCAGCCAGAGAACGGGCTGGCGCACCGGCAAGTTGCGGCGCACTTCTTCGATCGTGGGATCGGCGTCGAGTTTTTGCCAGAGCGCGACCCAATCGGCGCGGCCGGCGGCCAAGGCACCGAAGATCAACGCGGGTTGGCGCACAGGCCAGTTGTCCCAGTACATGACGTCGGGCTTGATCGGCTCGGGCGCGGTGCCAGGGGCGGCATTGGTGGGGACGGGCTTGCGCGCGTTTTTGATCCAGGCGTTTTTGTCAGCGAGAAAGGGCGCGAGGAAGGCGACGCCGCGCACGAGACTGCGACCATCGGCGAGTTGGAAATTCATAAGATCGTCACCAGGCGTCGAGAGCACCACGGCAATGGCAGTCATGACGTCGAGGTTGAAGATGGAGTAGCCGTAGGGCTTGGTGCGGGCGAGTTCTTGCGGGAAACTGCCGTCGGCGGCCATCTGGTTAGGGAGGTGGCTAGTGACGAGGCGTTGGCGGCATTCGGCGAGGACGGCGGTGTCGCCCACGAGCCGCGCGAAACAGGCGGCTTGGAGCGTCCAGCACGTGCCGTGGTTGTTCTTGGCGTTACTCTCGTCGACGCCGTAAGGGTGCGTGCGAATCCAGGTGAGGTACTCGCGGAACCAGCCCGTGATGGCAGCGTCGGCGGCGGGCGTGAGGGCTTGGGAGCCGCGCAAGGCCTCGACGCCGAGGGCGACTTCGGCGAGGTGCACGGTGTCGATGACGCCGATGCTACGGCCGGTGCTACGGCCTTTAATCGCCTGCGAATAAAGGAGGTTTGGATTCATCTTAGTCGCCGAATCGACGAACCACGCTTGGAGGTGGCGCACGGCGGCCGCGGCGTAACGTTCCTCGTGGGAGACTTTGTAGGCGGCGCTGAGGATGCCGAAGTCACGCGCAAAACTCAGGAGCAACTGGCGGTGAGCGACGAAATTGTCGGGGTTAGTAAGACCGTCGCGCTGGATGTAGGGCGCGTCAGGATTTTTGGGATCTGGCCACCAATAATCGCCTTCCGAGGAAAAGTCGTGAAGGCCGCCGGCGCTTCGGGGGTTGCGCGCGCTGACAAGTGTCTTGGGCTCAACGCGGACGGAAACTTCAGCGGAGGGTACGAGCCGCGGGCGCTCCACGCTAGCAAGGTCAAATTGGGGCAAAGCAAGAAGGGCGAGGAAGACGAGCATGGGGATGAATTTTCTTTATTAATGAGCGCAGAAATGAGCGGCGGCAAGGGTTGGTAAAATGATATCGTTAACTCGTTTTGCACAGGTCCGCGCTTTCCCGCTTGCCGCGCGTTTCGGCGCGCTCAACCCTCGCCGAAATCTACGCTCATGCCCAAACGCCCTGATCTGAAATCCATCCTCATCATTGGTGCCGGTCCGATCGTCATCGGTCAGGCGTGCGAGTTCGATTACTCCGGCACCCAAGCCTGCAAAGCCCTGCGCGAAGAAGGCTACCGCGTTATCCTCGTGAACTCCAATCCGGCCACGATCATGACCGATCCGGAGTTCGCCGATGTCACCTACATCGAGCCACTGAATCTCGAGATGCTCGAGAAGATCATCGCGACCGAACGCCCGTCCGCGCTCCTACCCACCCTCGGTGGCCAGACCGCGCTTAACCTCTCGATGGAGCTCAACAAGGCCGGCATCCTCGCTAAATACGGCGTGGAAATGATCGGCGCCAAGCCCGATGCCATCAACAAAGGCGAAGACCGCGAGCTCTTCAAACAGTGTATGATCAAGATCGGCCTCGACGTCGCGAAATCGCGCACCGTCAAGTCGATGGCCGAGGCCCGCGACGCGGCGGACTTTCTCGGGGCATTTCCTCTTATCATCCGTCCCTCCTTCACGCTTGGCGGCAGCGGCGGCGGTATCGCTTACAACAAAGAAGAGTTTGAGGGCATCTGCGCCAACGGTCTCGATCTCTCGCCCGTCCACGAAGTCCTCGTCGAAGAATGTCTCCTTGGCTGGAAAGAATACGAGATGGAGGTCATGCGTGACCATAAGGACCAATGCGTGGTCATCTGCTCCATCGAGAATTTCGACCCGATGGGCGTCCACACGGGCGACTCGATCACCGTCGCCCCGGCGATGACGCTCACCGATAAAGAATATCAAGTAATGCGCGACGCCTCGTTCGCCGTCATCCGCGAGATCGGCGTCGAGACTGGCGGTTCTAACATCCAGTTCTCCGTCGACCCAGTGAGCGGCCGCATGGTCGTCATCGAGATGAACCCGCGCGTATCGCGCTCCTCCGCCCTGGCTTCGAAAGCCACGGGATTCCCGATCGCCAAGATCGCCGCTAAGCTCGCTGTCGGCTATACCCTCGACGAGTTGCGCAACGATATCACGCGCGTCACCCCCGCCAGCTTCGAGCCCACGATCGATTACGTCGTCACGAAGATCCCGCGCTTCACCTTCGAGAAATTCCTCGGGGCTGACACCACGCTCACCTCCGCGATGAAATCAGTCGGCGAGGCCATGGCCATCGGTCGCACGTTCAAGGAATCGATGCAGAAATGTCTGCGCTCACTCGAGGTCGGCTCCCGCGGTTTCGGCGGCGGCGGAAAATTCGGCGGCGATGAAATTCTCGACGAAAAAATCATCAACGCAAAACTCGGCACGCCCAACTCTGAGCGCGTGTTTTACCTGCGCCACGCCTTCCGCGCCGGCTACAGCGTAGAGCGTATTTTCGAGCTCACTAAGATCGATCCGTGGTTCCTGCATCAACTCCGCGAGATCCACGAGATGGAGCAGGAGCTATCCACTAAGACGCTCAAAACGATCGATGTCACCACGCTGCGCCGCGCGAAACAATTCGGTTTCTCCGACGCGCAGCTCTCGCACATTTTTAAGTCCGATCTCAACGCGGTCCGCGCCCATCGTAAACAAGCGGGCGTTAACACCACCTACCGCCTCGTCGACACGTGCGCGGCTGAGTTCGAGGCATTTACGCCGTACTACTACTCCAGCTACGGCGACGAAAACGAAATCCTCCCGCCGAGCGGCAAGAAGAAGATCATGATTCTAGGCGGCGGCCCCAACCGCATCGGCCAAGGTATCGAGTTCGATTACTGCTGCGTCCACGCTAGCTTCGCCCTCCGAGAGATCGGCTACGAGAGCGTGATGGTGAACTCCAATCCGGAAACCGTCTCCACCGACTACGACACCAGCGATCGCCTCTATTTTGAACCGCTCACGCTCGAAGACGTGCTCGAGATCTACACCCAGGAAAAGTGCGACGGCGTGATCGTCCAATTCGGCGGCCAGACCCCGCTCAATCTCGCCACCGCCCTCAAGGCCAACGGCGTGAACGTCATCGGCACTTCGCCCGAGAGCATCGAGCTGGCCGAGGACCGAAAAAAGTTCTCCGCCATTCTCGACACCACCGGTCTAAAGTCACCCGCCAATCGCACCGCGATGAACGAGGGTGACGCGCTTAAAGCCGCCAAAGAGGTCGGCTTTCCGGTTCTCCTCCGTCCGTCCTTCGTACTCGGCGGCCGTGGTATGTTTGTCGTCTACAGCGAGGATGAATTTAAAGCCGTCGTCCGCCAAGCGTTCGACGTGATGCCGGATAAACCGGTGCTCATCGACAAATTCCTCGAAGACGCGATCGAGCTCGACGTGGACTGCATCAGCGACGGCGAGACGAGCGTCGTCGGCGGTATGCTCGAGCACATCGAGTTCGCCGGCGTGCACTCCGGCGACGCCGCCATGGTGATGCCTCCTCACACCTTGAGCCCCGCGATGCTCAACACCGTCCGCACCGCCACCTACGCGCTCGCAAAAGCGCTCAAGGTCGTCGGTCTCATGAACGTGCAGTTCGCGATCAAGGACAACGAGCTCTACGTACTCGAAGTGAACCCCCGCGCCTCGCGCACCGTGCCGTTTGTCGCCAAAGCGATCGGCGTACCGCTCGCGAAACTCGCCGCCAAAGTCATGACCGGCGCCAAGCTAAAAGACCTCGGCTTCACCCGCGAACAGACCCCCAAACACTGGTGCGTCAAAGAAGCCGTATTCCCCTTCGTCCGCTTCCCCGGCGCCACCATCGCCCTCGGGCCTGAGATGCGCTCCACCGGTGAAGTCATGGGCATCGACGCCGACCTCGGCGTCGCCTTCGCCAAGGCCCAAGCCGCCGCCAAACCCGGTCTGCCGACTAAGGGCAATGTGTTCCTCAGCGTCAAAGACGCCGACAAACCCCGCGCCACCGCGCTCGCGCGCGCCCTGGTCGAACTCGGCTTCACAATTCACTCGACCAGCGGCACCGCCAAAATGCTCGCCGACAACGGCGTGCCCGTGAAACGTATTTCCAAGATCGCCGAGGGTCGCCCCAACGCCGTCGACATGTTGAAAAACGGCCAGATCCAACTGGTGATCAACACGCCCGCCGGCATGATCCCACGCCAAGACGAAAACAAAATCCGCGCCGCCGCCTACGCGCATGGGGTGTGCTTGATGACAACAATCACCGGCGCCTTCGCCGCTGTCGAAGGCATCCGCGCCCTCCGCGACAAGCCGGTCGGCGTGAAGCCGATCCAGCACTACCGCGGCAACGTCAACCTCGTCTAAAACCCGTGACCACACCCGCGACTCTCGTCGCCCTGCTCCACGGTCCCGATCAACCCGGCTTGGTGGCGCGGGTCTCTGGCTGGATCTTCGAGCGCGGCGGCAACATCCTCCATGCGGATCAACACCGCGACATGGAGTCGGGCGTGTTCTTTCAACGCGTCGAGTGGGTTCACGCTCAAGGCGCGGCCTCGGCCGACTCCGCCGCGTTCCACGCTTTCGCTGCGTCGCTCGGCATGAACGCCCGCGTCGCCGCCTCCGCCCAGCGCCCGCGCGTCGCAATCTTCGTCTCCAAATTCGACCACTGCTTTCATGATCTGGTCTTGCGGTGGCGCGCCGGTGAATTCGCCTGCGACTTGGTCGCGGTCATCTCCAACCACGCCGATCTCGCCCCTGCCGCCGCGGCCTACGGCCTGCCGTTTCACGTGATCCCCGTGACCGCAGCCGACAAACCCGCCGCTGAAGCGCGCCAACTCGCGCTGCTGCGCGAGCTACGCGTCGATCTCGTGATCATGGCGCGCTACATGCAGGTACTCTCTGGAGATTTTTTATCGGGCTGCGGTTGCCCAGTAATTAACATCCACCACTCGTTTCTGCCGGCCTTCGCAGGTGGCAAGCCGTACCACCAAGCCGCGGCACGCGGCGTGAAATTAATCGGCGCGACCGCGCACTACGCGACCGCCATCCTGGACGACGGCCCGATCATCCAGCAAGACGTCGCGCGGGTAACGCATCGCCACGACGTGGAGGACTTGATTCGCAAGGGCCGCGATCTCGAAAAGTCCGTGCTCGCCCAAGCTGTCCGTTGGCACCTAGAAAATCGCGTCCTCGTCTACGGTCACAAAACCGTCGTCTTCGACTAAGATTTTTACCCCCATGCTCGCGATCCGCATCCACGAAACCGGCGGACCGGAAAAACTCCGCGCTGAGGACATTCCTGTGCCTACGCCTGCCGCCGGTGAGGTGCGCATCCGCGTCGAGGCTGCCGGCCTCAATTTCATCGACACGTACCAACGCAGCGGACTGTACGCGGTGCCGTTGCCTTTCACGCTCGGTGCGGAGATCGCCGGCATCGTGTCGGCCCTAGGCGCCGGCGTGACGGAATTTGCCTTGGGCGATCGCGTTGCCACCGCCAAGGCCAGCGGCGGCTACGCGGCCGAAGCGCTCGCGCCGGCCACTCAGGTTGTGAAAATCCCCGCTGGCGTGACGACGTCCACCGCAGCCGCGCTCATGCTGCAAGGCCTGACGGCACACTACCTGGTCACCGATACCTTTGCGCTGAAACCCGGCGATACTGCGCTGATCCACGCAGCCGCGGGCGGCGTCGGCTTGCTGCTCGTGCAACTGGCCAAGCGCCGCGGCGCCCGCGTGATCGCGACCGTCGGCACCGAGGAAAAAGTGGCCCTCGCGCGCGCGGCCGGCGCCGATGAAGTCGTTATTTACACGCGCGATAATTTCACGACCGCCGCGCGCAATTTCACTGGCGGTCGCGGGGTGGACGTCGTCTACGACGCGGTTGGTAAAGACACGTTTACCGGCAGTATCGACAGCCTGCGGCCACGCGGGATGTTGGTCTCCTTCGGCAACGCCAGCGGACCCGTGCCGCCCTTTGCGCCGTTACTTTTGGCGCAAAAAGGTTCATTGTTTTTCACGCGGCCCACGCTCGTAAATTACACGCAGACGAGCGCGGAATTGCGCGCCCGCACCAATGAACTCTTTGGCGCCGTACTGGCGGGTATGTTGCAGGTGCGAATCGGAGCGACTTTTAAGCTCACTGCGGCCGCCGAGGCACATCGCGCGCTCGAAAGCCGCAATACGACCGGCAAGGTCCTGCTCATGCCCTAAACTACAAAAATTACCCGAGCTCCGAAGGTTGAGCCGAGTGATTTCCTGCATTTACACTGTCATGGGCATTTGCTCTTGTTACCAGTTTACACGATACCAACACACGCGCCATGACCACCCCTGCCAGCCCAGCCCAGCCCACTCCTTCCGGTGATGACCGCAACCTTGTCGCCGTAGATGCGACCTACATCGCGCCCTCCTTCGAAGAAAAACTGCACGCCTTCTGGAAGAAAAACGGCACCGCCGTCATCGTACTGTGTGTACTGGTGCTCGTCGGCATCGTCGCCAAAGGCGGCTGGGATTACCTCGCCGCGCAAAAAGAAGCCGAAGTCCAAAAAGACTACGCCGCCGCCACCACTCCGGAAAAACTCAAGTCCTTCGCCTCCAGCCACGCCGATCACATCTTGGGCACCCTAGCCCAACTGCGTCTGACCGACGACGCCTACACCGCCGGCAAAGCCGCCGAAGCCGTCACCGGCTACGAAATGGTTTCCGCTAAACTGAAGACCGGCCCGCTCTTCGCCCGCGCCCAACTCGGACTCGCGATGGCCAAAATCGCCGCCGGCAAAACTGCCGAAGGCGAAACCGCTTTGAAATCACTCGCCGGCGACGCCGCCCAACTCAAAGGCATCCGCGCCGAAGCCTCCTATCACCTCGCCAGCCTCGCCGCCGAGGCCGGTCGCGCCGACGACGTGAAGAAATATTCTGAACAAGTCGCGCAGATCGACCCGTCCAGCCCTTGGACGCAACGCGCCATGACCCTCCGCGCCAGTCTGCCCGTCGCTCCTGCGGCTGCCGCGCCTCAAGCCGAAGTTCCCGCCGCGGGTGGCGTGCAGATCAAATTGCCCGGAAAATAAGCCGTTTTCCCTCTGAGCGCCGGGCTTCAATGGCGATGCTGAGCCGCTCGTATTCCGCTACGCTCATGAGCATGTTGTTTTTCAGCCGACCCGACGGGGTCTCCTCTGAAAAGGTCTTCGGTCGTGCTGACGAGGCGGCAGCCGTGCCGGGCGAGGAACGAGCGAAACGGCGCCCATTCGTCCGTGTTGCGCAGCATCCGCTCGAATTTGAGAATCAAGGCCACCTTCACCTCGCCGGCTTCGATCTGGCGCATGAGGGCCTGGAGGCCGGGCCGGTTCATCGAACCGCCAGAGTAGGCCGCGTCGGTGTGGCAGGAAAATCCCGTCCAGCCCTCGTGGGCGCGTTTTCTGATGTAGTCGCGGCAGATCGCCGCCTGACTCTCGCAGGAGTCAAAACGCCCGCCGACTTGGTGCAGAGTGGAAACGCGCGCGTGGATCGCGACGGGGACAATAATGTGCGCGGCGTGCTTGGGTGACTGTTGGATCGGCTGCATCGAAACCTCCGTTGAGGGTTGATGGGCGATCCAATTGGCCTCTGCCCGAGCTATGGTTTACAGCGCAGAGACTGGAGAATTTCCCGTGGCTTTAAATCTCGGAGCGTTAAACACTTCCCAGGAGAAACGCTGAAAAATCGTGCCGGCAGCATGGATTTCGAATGGGGAAATCCGAACTAAACTCCCGAAGCGTTTAACGCGCGGGTTCCGTAACACGTTTAACCCCCGGGATATCATCCCGGATCGTTAAACGATCCGAACTAAGTTCGGATACTTTCAGAGAATGGTCGGGGCGATAGGATTCGAACCTACGACCTCCTGGTCCCAAACCAGGCGCTCTACCAGGCTAAGCTACACCCCGATGCACGCCGCACAGCACGCGCCTTCAACGAACGTGTCAAGCCCGTCGCCCAGATATTACGCCGCATACTTCAGGTTTCTTAATAATCTCTGCTTGCCTCGCCCCGCGATTGGCTCTCAGATTGATACTTAACTTCTTCACCATGGATACCATTTCTCGCGAAAATAACAGCATGTTGCCGGTCGGCGGCATCATTGTGGGCGTCGTTGCGCTCCTGCTCGGTGGCTACGCCGCTATGAGCCTCTCGAAGGTCAATAAGACCCTCGCTGCTCACGAGGAAAAGGTCGCCAAGGTCGACGCCATCGAAGCGCAAGTAGCTTCAGCTGCTGCTGCCTCCGACAAAGCCTCCAAAGACCTCGCTGCGCTGACCCGCTCGACGCAGGACGCTTTCAATCAAGTCGGTGGCGAGCTCGCTAAACAGAGCGCCTCCCTCACGAAATTAGAAGAAGCCGCCAAAAAGCCCGTTGCGGCCGCCGGCAAAAAAGGCAGCGGCGAACCCGCCGTCGCCGGTCCAGGTGAATATGTCGTCAAAGCGGGCGACACCGGCACCAAGATCGCCAAGTCTAACGGCGTTTCCCACGCCGACTTACTCACCGTCAACCCCGGTGTTAACTGGAGCAAGTTGAAGGTCGGCGATAAAGTGAAGCTCCCCAAGAAGTAATTCTTCGGAGAATTTAATCCTCCTTTAAAAACCTCCTCGTCCTCTGCGGCGAGGGGGTTTTTTCTTTTACCCATGAGCACATCGTCCACGCCGGGTTCACCAGCCCGCTGGGAACATCTGGGGCAGAGCACCCTGGCAACGACGCGCGTGCTTGACCTGCGCAGCGTACGGCTGCGCCATCCGCAACGCGCCGTGGAACGCGATTTTGTCGTCATCGCGTCGGCGGATTGGTGTAATGTCATCGCGATTACACCCGAGGGTCATCTCGTGCTCGTGCGGCAATTTCGTTTCGGGATCGAGGAGTTTTCCCTCGAAATTCCTGGCGGCATTATCGATCCGGGCGAAGATCCTGTGACGGCGGCGGTGCGCGAATTGCGCGAAGAAACCGGCTATGCAGGCACGAGTGCGCGATTACTGGCGAGCGTGCACCCCAACCCCGCCATCCAAAACAACCGCTGCCACCTCGTGCTCGTTGAGAACGCCACGTTGAGCGGTGCCTCAGAATGGGATCACGACGAGGAAATCGAAGTTGTGACGGCGCCCGTGGACGAGGTGCTCGGCTGGGCGCGCGCAGGCAAAATCACCCACAGCTTGGTCGTATGCGGGCTCATGCATTTCGAGCCGATCTGGCGCGAACGCACCGGGCGAGGCGTTTGACTTAGCAGAAGGGCGCATCTTTCTTTAACGGTAATCCTTACGATGCCTGCGCCCTCCTTTGCCAACCACCCTGACGTCCTAGACGCGACTACGTCCGTCGTGATTCCAGCTGCGTTGGAGCAGGAAGTGCGAAAAATCTACGAGCGCAGTCCTCTCTACAGTCGGCGTTTTCCGCTGCATAAGGATCCGTTGCAGTGGTCGTGTTTTCAGGAAATCCCGGCGTTGTCTAAAAAAGACATCGTGGAAAACGGGCATCAGGCGTTCTTCGCTGATTACCGCGTGATCGAGCGCGGTCTGGCCGACAAGAGCTACGAATACGAAAGCACTTCCGGCACGACGAGCGGCCCCATGACCGTGATCATGGAAGAAGGCTGGTGGAATAAGCAGACGGATCGCGCCTATTTGGCGTCGCCGATTTTGCGGCAATTCGTCGGGCGATATTATCGCAAGTGCGTCCTCGCGCCGATCGGTTGCTCAAGCAATCTTTGCCCTTACGAGGATCACCCATTTCCGCACCGGTATTTCGACGGCACGGTTTACCTGAATCTCACGAGTGATCCGTTTGTGTTTCCCGAGACCGAATGGGATCGGATCGTGCGTGAGTTGCAGGCCACGCAACCAGAGGTGATCGAAGGCGAGCCGGTTTATCTCGCGCTACTCGCGCGCGCCACCCAACGCCGGGGCGTGACGGTGCCGAGCGTGCGCGCAGTGATTTTGACTTACGGCAAAGCCAGCCTGCAACACAGCCGGCGCATCGCGGAAGTGTTTCCCGCGCCGCAAGTCGATCTCTACGGCTCGACGGAGGCGGGGTATCTTTTTGTGGGCGAAGCGTTCCAGGATAATCTCCAAGCGATCGATGCGAATGCGTTCATCGAGCTGGTGCCATGGCGCGCGGATCTACCCGAGGTCGCTCAAATCTACGTGACCACGCGCGAACGCGAGGCGATGCCGTTATTGCGTTACCACACCGGCGACATCGTCCAACGGCGAGCCACGGGGTTCCGCATTCTCGGCCGCGAGGGCAGCATTTATTTCCGACCTGATGGCTCGCTGGCGGCCGCCAGCGATGTAGACGAGGCGTTACCGGTAGCGTTTCGTTGCTGGCATTACACGTTGATTCAGACGGGCGAGTTGCGCTGGGATTTTCACTACGTGGCCGACGAAACCGCCGATCATGGCGCGATCGAAAGCACTCTAGCCCAACTGCTCGGCTCGGGCGTGCGCGTGAATGCCTTTCGCCGCAAGTTCATCGCACCAGCCGCCAGCGGGAAGTTCGCCCTGCTTAAGCCGCTCGCCAAATAACAAGACGCAGTGGTTCTGCAGGCGCCGCGGTCGCTTCTAAAAAAGGTAAGGCCCACTAATAAGCAGGCAGGTTCATTCCGGCCGCTTTACAAAGCAGCGATGCTGGGAGAGATTAATAGTCAGTATTCCCTAACCCGCGCTTTTTCGATGAACCTTGTTGGCAACCTCTTCGGCTCTTCTATCGGCCGCAAAATCCTGATGGCCGTCACCGGCCTCGTACTCATCGGCTTTGTCATCGGCCACCTCGTGGGCAACCTCCAGGTGTTTTCGCACCCCGACAAGCTCAACGGCTACGCCCACTTCCTCCAATCGCTCGGGCCCGCCCTCTGGTTCGCGCGCATCAGCCTACTAGTCTGCGTTGCGATCCATATCTGGGCCGCCACCGTCCTCACCCTCGAAAGTAAACGCGCTCGAGGCGGCCAAGCCTACGGCGTGAAAACCTGGATCCAAGCCACCCTCGCCTCACGTTACATGCGCTGGACCGGCTACGTGGTGCTGGCGTTTATCGTTTATCACCTCGCCCACTTCACGCTCGGGACCGCGCAGAGCGCCACCTACAAAGCCGCCCTTCCCGCCTACAAGATGGCGCACGATTACCACGTTCTTGGCTTCACGGTCGTCCCAGCCGGCACCGAAGTCCTCGATGTGCACCGCATGGTCATCCTTGGTTTTCAACCGCCGCTAGTCGCCAGTTTCTACCTTCTGGCCGTCGGCTTGCTATCGCTTCATTTGCTCCACGGCATGGACAGTCTTTTTCAGACGCTCGGCTGGCGTAATTCCCGTTGGTCCCAATCCCTTCGCAACGTCGTCATCCTTGCCTGTCTTGCGTACTTCGCGGGCAACGCCGCGATCCCCGGCGCCGTACTCAGCGGTAAACTCTCCTCGGAATCCGCCGCCAAGTCCGCCCCCGCCGCGCACCACTAAAACTCCAACGAACTTCGATCACCGCCATGGCCACCCTCGACTCCAAAATCCCGTCCGGCCCGCTCGCTGAAAAGTGGCGCAAGCACAAGACCGAGATCAAACTCGTCAACCCCGCCAACAAGCGCAAATACGAGGTCATCGTCGTCGGCGCCGGCCTCGCCGGCTCTTCCGCCGCCTCCAGCCTCGCCGACCTAGGCTATAAGGTGAAATGCTTCGTGTTTCACGATAGCCCACGCCGCGCCCACTCCATCGCGGCCCAAGGCGGCATCAACGCCGCCAAGAATTACCAGAACGACGGCGACAGCGTGCACCGCCTGTTCTACGATACCCTCAAGGGCGGCGACTACCGCGCCCGCGAAGCCAACGTCCACCGCCTCGCCGAAGTCTCCGTCAACATCATCGACCAATGCGTCGCGCAAGGCGTCCCCTTCGCCCGCGAATACGGCGGGCTCCTCGCCAACCGCTCCTTCGGCGGCGCCCAAGTCTCTCGCACCTTCTACGCCCGCGGCCAGACCGGACAACAACTTCTGCTCGGCGCTTACTCCGCCCTCTCCCGCATGGTCGGGGCCGGCGCGGTCGATCTGCACACTAATTCAGAGATGCTCGATCTGGTCGTCGTCGGCGGCCAAGCCAAGGGCGTCATCATCCGCAACCTCGTTACCGGCGAGATCACTCGCCACTCCGCCGATGCCGTCATCCTCGCCACCGGCGGCTACGGCAACGTCTTCAACCTTTCCACCTACGCGCGCGGCTCCAACACCACCGCCATCTGGCGCGCCTACAAACGCGGCGCTTGCATGGCCAACCCGTGCTACACGCAGATCCACCCGACCTGCATTCCCGTGAGCGGCGAGTACCAGTCGAAACTCACTTTGATGTCCGAGTCCCTGCGTAACGACGGCCGCATCTGGGCCCCGAAGAAAGCCGGCGACACCCGCGCCCCCGCCGCCATCCCGGAAAGCGAACGCGATTACTACCTCGAGCGCCTCTACCCCAGCTTCGGCAACCTCGCCCCGCGCGATATCGCCTCCCGCGCCGCCAAACGCATCTGCGACGAAGGCCGCGGCGTCGGCTCGACTGGTCTTGGCGTTTACCTCGATTTCGGCGACGCCATTAATCGCCTCGGCGAACCCGCCGTCCGCGAACGCTACGGCAACCTCTTCGACATCTACCACGAGATCACCGCCGAGAGCGCCTACAAGGCCCCGATGCGCATTTACCCTGCCGTGCACTACACCATGGGCGGCCTCTGGGTGGATTATAACCTCATGTCCAACATCCCGGGCCTCTTCGTGCTCGGGGAGGCCAACTTCTCCGACCACGGCGCCAACCGCCTCGGCGCCTCCGCCCTCATGCAAGGACTCGCCGACGGCTACTTCGTCATTCCTTACACCATCGGCGACTACCTCGCCGGCCAGAAACCCGGCTCGCGCCCCGCCGCCGACGCCCCGGAATTCCAACAGGCCGAAGCCGATGTCCGCGGCCAAACCACCCGTTTCCTCGCCACCAAAGGCAATCAACCCGTCAGCCACTTCCACAAAAAACTCGGTAAAATCATGTGGGACCGCTGCGGGATGGCACGCACCAAAGCCGGCCTCGAAGCCGCACTCCAAGAAATTCCCGCCCTGCGCGAGGAATTCAACGCCTCCGTCAACGTTCCCGGCTCCGCCGACACCCTCAATCAGTCCCTCGAAAAAGCCGGCCGCGTCGCTGACTTCCTCGATCTCGGCGAACTCATGTGCCGCGACGCCCTCACCCGCGAGGAAAGCTGCGGCGGCCACTTCCGCGAAGAGCACCAATTTCCCGACGGCGAGTGCAAACGCGACGACGAGAAATTCGGCCATGTTGCGGCCTGGGAATACCAAGGCGAGGGCAAGACCCCCGTGCGCAACACCGAAGCGCTCAACTACGAGTTCACCAAGATGAGCCTCCGTAACTACAAGTAACCCTTACCCGTTCCCCGCCATGGTCGCTGCATCCACTCTCAAAACCTTCTCTGTCACTCTCCGCGTCTGGCGCCAGGCCGGCCCCGCCGCCACCGGTGCCTTCGTCGATTATCCCGCGAAAGACATCAGCCCCGACATGTCCTTCCTGGAAATGCTCGACGTCGTAAACGACGAGCTCACCGCCCAAGGCATCGAACCCATCGCCTTCGCCCACGACTGCCGCGAAGGCATCTGCGGCACCTGCTCGTGCACCATTAACGGCAAGCCCCACGGTCCGGGCAAAGGTGTCGCCACCTGCCAGACCTACATGCGCTCCTTTAGCGACGGTGATACCATCGTCGTAGAGCCTTTCCGCGCCCGCGCCTTCCCCGTCGTTAAAGACCTCGTCGTCAACCGCGCCGCCTTCGACAAAATTCAACAATCCGGCGGTTTCATCACCGCTCGCGCCGGTTCCGCGCCCGACGCCAACGCCCTACCTATTCCCAAAGGCGACGCCGATCTCGCGATGGACGCCGCGCAATGCATCGGCTGTGGCGCCTGCGTTGCCGCCTGCAAAAACGCCAGCGCGATGCTCTTCGTTTCCGCCAAAGTCGGCCACCTCGGGCTCTTGCCCCAAGGCCAGGCCGAGCGCGACCGCCGCGTCCTCGCCATGGTCAACACCATGGACACACTCGGCTTCGGCAGCTGCACCAACCAATACGAGTGCAGCGCCGCGTGCCCGAAACTCATCTCGCACGATTTCATCGCGCGCATGAACCGCGATTACCTCACGGCCAGCCTGCGCTCTGCCTTCAAAGTCGCCCCCGCCAACACCGGCGGAGGCGCCGCTTAAGCCGAGCGCTGCACCGCGACGACGCCACTGCGGCCGTCGATCTCGCCCAGCACTTGATCGCGCGTTGGAATCGAAGCGCGATCCGCCAAGAGCGTGTTCGCGTACTCGTCCATCCGCACAAACTCGACGCCCGCCTCACGGCAACGCGCGAGCAGTTCCTGAAAAAGTTTACGCCGACCCATCCCCTCGATCTCGGCGTGAAGCGTGAACACATTCACGTGCTCCGCGCTCAACAACCCGAGGTAGTGATCCACGATCTTCTCATCCGGGTACTCGGCCCGACCCATCAATTCATCAAATGTCGGTAAGGTACTCGGAATTTCCAGCGTCGTAAAAACCTGCCCATCAACCCGCGGGAAAAACGGCGCGCCGCCGCGCGCATCGCTTGCGTAAAGTAATCCCGCCTCATCGTACACCGCGCGACTTCGCGCGTTACTCTGCCAACCCGGTGCTCCCGCCGTCTTAGCCTCGGCCCCGAAGATCCGAAAAAACTCCGCCCGCGCCGCTTCAAATTCCGCGCGCACGCCAGCCAGCGGCATCGTCTGCACATAATCCTGCCAGCGGTAATGATTGAAACAATGAATGCCGACTTCAAACCCCGCATCGCGGACCGCGCGCATCACCCCGGCGTTGCGTCGACCAATATGCGGCGCGGGCAACAAGGTCCCGTTAAGCAATGTGCGCACGCCGTAAATCTGCACGACGCTCGTGCGCGAAACTTTTTGGAAAAATCCCGGCCGCAACACGCGCGTGATCGCACGCCCCGTCTGATCCGGCCCGAGCGAAAACAAAAACGCCGCCGGCGCACCGACCGCTTGCAAGTCGGCAACAAGGTTCGGTACGCCTTCACGCGTACCGCGATCGGTATCGACATCCACCTTGAGCGCGAGACGGAGGGACATGGTTAAAAGGGAGGGCGGGAAGGCTGGGCCCGCCGAAATCGCAAAATAGCGCAGCGCGCCCAGCGGTCGCGCCAGGCCACGCAAGCTCCGAGTTTACTCAAGCTGATAATCTTTGTGCGCGAGGTGATAATCGAGCGTGAGCTTAATCGCCTTCTTAAGGCCGACCTTGGGACTCCAGCCGAGACGCTTCTTTGCATTAGCGATCGATGGCACCCGCTTCTGGATATCCTGGTAATACTTTCCGAAATATTTACCCGAGGGAACAATCACGGTCTTGGCCGCTTTCACGTGCGCCGCGTAGTCGGGATAATCCTTGAACGCGGTGATGATGTGCTTTGCCAAGTCGGCGACGCTCACGTCATTTTTGGGGTTTCCGATATTGAAAATCTGGCGTGAGGCGCAGCCGTTTTTGTTTTCGATAATACGCAGGAGCGCGTCGACGCCATCGTCGATGAAGGTAAAGGAGCGGCTTTGTTTGCCGCCATCGACAAGCTGGAGCGGCTTCTTGAAAATGACGTTGGAGATAAACTGCGTGAACAAACGCGAGCTACCCTCCTTGGGCTCCATGACATCGTCGAGTTGCGGCCCGATCCAATTAAACGGACGGAAGAGCGTATAATCCACGTTGTCGCGCACGCCGTAAGCGTAAATGACGCGGTCGAGCAATTGCTTCGAGCAGGCGTAAATCCAGCGCTGGCGCTCGATGGGGCCGTATACAAGGCTCGTCGTTTCCTCGTCGAGCTTGGCGTCGGTGCTCATGCCGTAAACCTCGGAGGTGGAAGGAAAAATGATGCGCTTTTTGTATTTGGCGCAGTGACGGACGACGGCGAGGTTGGCCTCGAAATCGAGTTCGAAGACACGCAACGGATCTTTGACGTATTGGATCGGGTTAGCGATGGCGACAAGCGGGATGACCACATCGCACTTCTTTACATGATACTCAATGTACTCGCGGTTGATCGTGATGTCGCCTTCGACGAACTTGAAGCGGGGGTTACTCAAGCTGTCCTCAAGTTTATGGGAGCCGATGTCCATGCCATAGACCTCCCAGTCTTTTTGTTTGAGAATCGCTCGGGTGAGCGAGCTGCCGATGAAACCGTTGGCGCCGAGAATGAGGACTTTGAGTGGCATGAGATTTAGATTCGGTTTAAGGTTTGGGCAAAGCCGCCAGTTAGGCGAGCCTTTGTCCGACTTGAAAAATCGCAGGCGGCGCACCGCGCCATTCGATTCGAGTGAGTTCCATCGCGCCATCACCCGTGGCTACGACTAAAGGTGCGACTGAAAGCACTTCGCCGGGCGCGCCGCGGCGAGCGCTTGTCGCAGGCGTGTCGGTCTCGGCCCACCACACCATTAAACGCGCACCTTCGATCTCGGTGAATGCACCCGGATAAGGATCGGTCACCGCACGGATGAGATTAAAAATCTGCCGCGAAGAGTGGATCCACGGGATGCGCCCATCCTCGGGTTTGCGGCCGCCGAAGTAGTTGGCCTGAGTCTCGTCTTGGGGCGTCTCGCGGGCGGTACCGGCGAGCAACGCATCGATCTGGCGAGCGAGCACCGCCGGAGCACAAGGTAACACTTTGCGAAACGCCTGCTCCGCCGTATCGCGCGGGCTAATATCCACGCCCGCTTGATCCACCACGGCGCCGGCATCCGCGGATTTCACCATGCGGTGCAACGTCATCCCGATACGCGGCTCGCCGTGGAGCACCGCCCAATTGATCGGTGCGCGTCCGCGGTATTTCGGCAGCAACGAACCGTGCATATTCCAAGCACCGAGCGGCGGCAGCGCGAGGATCTTAGTTCCGATCATATGTCGGTAATAAACGGAGAGAATCAGATCCGGCTGCAGTGCCGCGATGCGCTCGCGCCACTCGGGCGTGTTGACGGACTCGGGCGTAAAAACGGGAATACCTTTTTCCCGCGCCGCAACGGCGGGCGTCTTAAACCAGATTTTCTCGTGAGGGTTGTCCTCGTGCGTGATGAGTGCGACGACGTTGTCCCCGCGCTCTAAGAGCAACGAGAGACACGCGTAACCCACTTCACTGTAACCGAAAAAAAGGATACGAGGCTTCGCGCTCATTTCGTTTCGAGCACTTCCTTCACGTGATAGCGCTGGCGCGCGCGGACGACCTGATAGGTCCTCCCCACGTATTCACCAATCAGGCCGATGCCAATCATCGCCACGCTAAGCACGAAGAGCACGATCGCCAAAAGCGTGAACACCCCGAAGGTTTCACGATCGAGATTGAAGGCGAAACGCCGCACAAAAAGCAGTACCACCAGCGCAAGGCTGCCGATCGAACTTAGCCCAGCAAACATCGTGAAATATTGCAGCGGCGCGATGGAGAAACCAGTGATAAGATCGAAATTCAACCGAATCAGGCTGTAAAAAGAGTAATTGGAAACGCCGGCGTGCCGCTCCTCGTGCTTCACGCCGACTTCGGCCGGATTACCCGCAAAGCTGTAGGCCAGCGCGGGGATGAATGTATTAATTGCACCGCTGCGCACGATGGCGTCGATCACCGCCCGCGAGTACGCGCGCAACATGCAACCTTGGTCTGTCATCTCGATGCTCGTCGTTTTTTCCCGGACGTAGTTAATGACTTTCGAGGCGTAAGTACGGAAAATCGAATCCTGCCGCTTTAGCCGATAACCCCCGACATAATCGGAGCCAGCGTCCATCTGCGCGAGCAACTTGGGGATTTCCTCAGGCGGATTCTGCAGATCGGCGTCGAGCGTAACGATGATATCACCGCGCACGCGCTCAAAGGCCGCCATGATCGCCATGTGCTGCCCGTAGTTGGCGTTAAAATCGATGACCCGCGTCACGTCGGGCCGGGCCGCGTGTTGCGCGCGGAGCAACTCGATGGAGCGGTCGGCGCTGCCATCGTTAGTGAAAATAATTTCGTAATGGCGACCGATCGCGTCGAGCACCGGATAAAGTCGCGCAAAAAGCGTGGGTAGATTGAGCTCCTCGTTGTAAACGGGGATGACGATGGAAAGTGAGGGATTCGACGAAGTGCTCATATATTTTTTGCCGTAGCCAAAATAGCGCAGAGGGCATCAACGACGCGGGTCACATCAGCGGCGCTCATCGTGGGGAACAGCGGCAGAGTCAAAATGCTGCGGCAGATCGCTTCGGCGCGCGGGCAATCGCCTTCTTTGGAGCCGAGCCGGCGGTAGATCGCGAAAAGGTGAATCGCGGGGTAATGCACGCCGGTGCCGATGCCGGCCGCGTGCAGCGCCGCCATGACGTCAGCCCGTTTCAGTGCGGATGGCAGAACGACTTGAAACATGTGCCAATTGCTCTGCGCAAAATCCGCCACCGGCAACCCAAGCCCAAGCGACGCAGCGCCCTTCGCCGCGAATGCCTCGAAATACGCCCGCGCCAGCTCGCGACGCTTAGCGTTGAACTCCTCGAGCCGCGGCAGTTGCCCGAGCCCGACGCGGGCGGCGACATCCGTGAGATTGAATTTTCCGCCGACGACCTCGACTTCCATGCCATCGAAACCGGAACGCACCACGCCTTGGAGCCGGTATTGTTCGGCGAGTTTGGCTTCGGCTTCGGTATTCAATACGAGGCAACCCCCCTCAATCGTGGTGATGTTTTTATTGGGATGAAAACTCACCGACACAAAATCGCCGAAGGCTCCGATGCGTTGGCCGTTCCATGTTGAACCCATCGACTGCGCCGCGTCCTCAATCACGCGCAGATTGTGCTTCTTGGCGATCGCGTAGAGGCGGTCGCGGTCCACAGGTAAACCCGCGAGATCAACCGGGATGATCGCTCGCGTCGCCGGCGTGATCGCGGCCTCGATAAGCGCGAGGTCAAGGTTACGCGTGACCGGATCGATATCAACGAAGACCGGCTTGGCGCCGACTTCGAGAATCACGTTGCTCGTCGCCACCCACGAAAGCGGCGTGGTGATCACTTCATGACCCACGCCAATGCCGGCGATGCGCAGCGCGATTTCCATCGTGCAGGTGCCGGAGTTAAATACCCTAACAGGCCGGCCGCCGAAATATTCCGAGAGTTTACCTTCCAGTGCTTTCACATTTGGTCCCGAGGTGATCCAACCCGAGCGAAGCACTTCGACGACGCCAGCGATGGTAGCTTCGTCGAGAGTCGGCCGCGTGAGCGGCAAATAAGGCACGGCAGGCGTGGTGGCAGCAGGGACGGACATATCAGGGTTGATTACTAAAAAGCGTGTGGGCCGAGGCCTGACCGAGCAAATGATAACGAAACGAAGGATCGGCGAAGAGTTCCTTCAAATCCTTCGTGCGCGCGACCGCGAAGATGCGCCCCGCCTCTGTCCATTGCCGGCGAAACTCAGGGCCATCAATAAAGCGCCCACTCGCCCGCGCCGCGGCGTCGATCTCCAGCTCAAGCTCGCCTTTGAAGGACACGGTGCCAACCGTGCGTTGCGCGTAAAACGTGAAATCGTGGAAAAACTCCGCGTAATGGTAAACTTTGTCCCCCGGTTTGATTTTCTGGACGACGATCGCCGCCAGTTCCTTCGTGCCGGGCTTCTGAATATGCGGCGCAGCTAACATCAGGGAAAAATAAAGCCCTAGCGCCGTGGCGATCATCGCGCCTAAAGCCCCACGCACGCCGCGCCGCCGCGCCCACCACGGAGCCGCCACCCCGCCGAGTAGCAACACCGCCGCCATCGCAAACGCATACGGCCGCAGTAATTCCGCCTGCCCCGGCTCGCGGATCACGCCCGGTTTAATGACCGCGACGACAAGCGCCACCGCCAGCAGCCCGCTCACAAACGCGAAACCGTTGAGCCCCGCGCGCAATCGTGCCGCCGCGCCATCAGCCCAACGTCGCGCCCACCAACCACCGATTAAAACCGCGAGCGGCGGAAACACCGGTAAAATATAAGGGATCAATTTTGACTGCGACTTGGAGAAAAATAAAAACACGAAGCCCACCCAAACCACCAGAAACCACGCGTCGGCATTTTCCTTCCGCTTCGCCCAACCTCCCGCGAGCGCCTCGCGTAAGGCCGCCGGCACAAAGCCTATCCAAGGAAAAAGCCCTAATATCACGATCGGGATAAAATACCACCACGGCTCGTAACGCCCATGCGTTGTCGTCGTAAAACGCTCCCAATGTTCATGGATGAAGTAAAACTGCGCCCACGTCTCATTGCGCTGCGCCGCCAAGATATGCCACGGCGCCGCGATCGCTAAAAATACCGCGATGCCTGACGGCAGGTGCAGCGGCCGCAGCCGCTTCCACTGATTAAAAATCAGCAACCACAAAAACATCACCGCACCGGTCACAAGAAAGCCGATCAAGCCCTTCGTGAGTGTCGCCAGCGCTGCGCTCGCGTAGAGCCCATAAAACAGCCAACGCCGACGCGCGCCAGGAGCCTCGCGTACGCCGAGAATGAAACAAAAAAGCGTCGCGCACATCAGCATCGAGACCGCCATATCAAGAATCAGGATCCGCGAGAGCGCGAAAAACAATAGCGAGGTCCCGAGCACCAACGCCGACGCCAAGCCCACCGCGCGACCCTGCCAACGCCGCGCCGCCGCATAGGTTAGCAACACGCCGCCAAGCCCGCTCAGTGCCGGCATGATACGCACCGCCCATTCATTAAATCCAAAAACCTGCAGACACCCCGCCACCGCCCAATATAAAAGCGGCGGCTTTTCAAAATAGTTCACGCCGTTGAGCCGCGGCGTGACGTAGTCGTGGCTCGCGATCATCTCGCGCGGGATCGACGCATAGCGGCCTTCGTCGGGATTAGAAAGTGGATGCCCGCCCAGGAGCGCAAAATAAAGGGCGCCAAAACCGACCGCGAGTAGCAGAAAATCGCGCCGCCAAGATTGAGGTGCGGCCGATGGAGCGGTGGGGCTGTTAGGCATATTAAGTAGAACCCCGATTCAGAGCACCGGGACCACGCTGGCGATTTTTTTCGTGCGCCCGCGGCCGCTTCCTCGCCATATAACCCCATGGCTTCGGCGAAACCTTTCACTTTCATCTGCGGACAGGACGATTACCTCGTCGGCCGGATGGGCGCGGAGCGTTTCGCTGCCCTCACCGCCGAGCTCACCGATGAGTTTGCCCGTGAGACGATCAACGGCTTCGCCGCCAACATGAGTGAAGTCGAGTCCGCGCTTAACCGTTTCCGCGAGAGCGTGCAGACCGTCTCGATGTTTGGTGGCAAACGCGTTGTCTGGCTCAAGGACATCAACTTCTTGGCCGATAGCGTTACCGGTCGCGCCGAGGGCACCCTTAAACTGGTAGAGGATCTCCAAGCGCTCCTCACCAGCGTGAACCCTGAGGAAACTTCGATTTTGATCACGGCCTCACCCGTGGATCGCCGCCGAGCCTTTCCCAAGTGGTGCGAAAAACACGCCGACTTCGCGCTCGCCGGTGGCGACGGAGAAGACGCCGGCGAGGCCCTGAAGGGCGTGGCGCTCGCTGAAGCCCAAAGCCTTGGCGTCTCCTTTGCCCCCGGCGCCCTAGAGCTCCTCCTCCAAAAAGTCGGCGCTAATACCCGTCTTGTCGTAGAGGAAACCCGCAAACTCGCTGCGTACGCTCAACCTGCCGCGCCCGCCGCCACCCATGGCCCCGGTGCCAAAATTGAGGAATCTCACGTCGCCGAACTCACGCCGAATGTCGCGGCGGGTGATTTTTTTGAAGCCGCGGAAGCGTTTTTTAGCGGCGACCTAAAGTGGACGCTCGCGGCTTTGCATGGCCATTTTTTCAGCGGCGGCGATGCCCGCCCGATCATCAGCGCCCTGCAAAATCGCAACCGCATCCTCCTCCAGGTCCGCGCGCTTCTCGACAGCGGCGAGGCCCGTGTGGGCGCCCGCGGTCTCGACGGTCTACCCAAGGCCCAGGCCACTTACGGCAAGCACTTCATCGGCGCGACCGAGAAAAACTCGTTTAACTTATTTTCCCAAAACGCTTGGTACGTCGGCAAACTCGCCAGCAGCGCGAAGTTACCCTCGCTGCGTCGCTTGATCGACAATCAGCAGGAATTCATCGTCGCGTTTGAAGAAATCATCCGCCGGCCAAACAACGCTCAGGAAGAAGTGATGCGCGAGCTCGCTGTCCGTTGCCTCACGACCTAACCAGTAGGCGCGCCCGCCTTGCGGCGGAATTGGGCGAAGATTTTCCGTTGGCCTCATCGCCTTCGGGCCCGCTTACTCAATTCTTTTAACCGTGCACGCCTCCACCGCCACCACCGCAGATTCCACCATCCCCAACGTCCTCGCCGAGCGCTACGCCTCGGCCGCGATGAAATCCATCTGGTCGCAACACGGGCGCGTCGCCCTTGAGCGCGATTTCTGGATCGCCGTCATGAAGGCGCAGCGCGACCTCGGCGTCGCCATTCCGGCCGCCGCGATCAAGGACTACGAGCGCGTTAAAAATCAGATCGACCTCGCCGCCATCGCCCAGCGCGAACGCGTCACGCTGCACGACGTCAAGGCCCGCATCGAGGAGTTCTCCGAACTCGCCGGCCGCCAATTCATTCATCTCGGGCTCACGAGCCGCGATCTCACAGAAAATGTCGAGCAGCTGCAGATTTTCAGCGCCCTTAAAGTCGTGCGTTTCAAAACCGCTGCGGCGCTCCTCGCACTCTCACGCCAAGCCGCGACGCACCGCGGCCTGATGCTCACCGGCCGCACCCACAACGTCCCCGCCCAACCCACCACCCTCGGCAAACGTCTCGCGATGTTCGGGCAGGAACTTCTCGGCGCGTTCACCCGCATCGAAGAGCTCGTCGCGCGCTATCCCGTACGCGGGCTAAAGGGCGCCGTCGGTACGCAGCTCGATCAACTCACGCTCCTCGGCGGTAACGCCAAGAAAGTCGCGACCCTCGAGGCCCGCGTCATCAAACACCTAGGGTTCAACGCGTCGCTTGATGCGGTCGGGCAGGTTTATCCACGCTCGCTGGATTTCGAAGTGGTCACCGCGCTCCATCAACTCGGCGCCGCCGCGGCGAGTTTCGCCACCACACTCCGGCTGATGGCGGGCGCCGGCTTGCTCACCGAGGGTTTCCAAGCGGGCCAGGTGGGTTCCTCCGCGATGCCTCACAAAGTCAACGCCCGCAACTGCGAGCGCATCTGCGGCTTCTCCACGATTCTCTCCGGCTACGTCGCCATGACCTCCGCGCTCGCCGGCCACCAGTGGAACGAGGGCGACGTTTCGTGCTCCGTCGTGCGCCGCGTCGCCCTGCCTGATGCGTTCTACGCGATCGATGGTCTCCTGGAGACCTACCTCACCGTACTGCGCCAGATGGACGTGTTTCCGGCCGCCATCGCCGCCGAAAACGAGCGCAACCTGCCATTTCTATCGACCACCACGATCATGATGGAAGCCGTAAAACGCGGCGCCGGCCGCGAGACCGCGCATGAAGCCATTAAGGAACACGCCCTCGCCGCCGCCAAGGCCCTGCGCTCCGGCGAAGGCGACGCTGATCTCCTCAACCGCCTCGCCGGCGACCCGCGTATCGGCCTGAACTTAAAAGACCTCCGCGCCATTCTCGCCGATAGCGCGCGCTTTGTCGGCGCCGCGCCGCAGCAAGTCGATACCTTCGTTGCCACCGCCCGCCCCCTCGCCAAACGCTACCCCGGCGCGTCCGCTTACCACCCAGCGCGCTTGTTATAATATGGCCCGCCGAACCTAGCACCTAGGCCAGACATCAGGAGCGCCGGGAAATTTTCGTTTGCTTCCGCCGCTCCACACGCGCTTTCTTTCCCATTCTCGCAGTCGAATCCCCGTATAAATTTAACACCACACTATCATGGCTGAACTCGTAGGAAACGTTTTGGTGGGCCAATCCGGTGGCCCCACCGCCGTCATTAACGCCAGCGTCGCCGGCATCATTGCCGAAGCGCTCAACCATGAGTGCATCGAGGAGATTTACGGCACGCTCAACGGCGTGCTCGGTATTCTTCAAGAGGACCTGATCGACCTCGCGTCCCAATCCCAGCAGCAGATCCGCGCCCTCAAGCACACGCCCGGCGCCGCCCTCGGCACCTGCCGTTACAAACTCAAGAAGCAGGCCGATTTCGACCGCGTCCTTGAAGTCTTCAAGGCCCACAACATCCGCTATTTCTTCTACATCGGCGGCAACGACTCCCAGGACACTGCCGACAAGATCTCCAAGCTCGCGCAAGCGCAGGGCTACGAGCTCCGCGTCATCGGTGTACCCAAGACGATCGATAACGATCTCCCTCTCACCGACCACACCCCCGGCTATGGCTCCGTCATCAAGTACCTCGCCACCACCGTGCGCGAGCTGGCCTGTGACAACGAGGCCATGGGCCAAGGCGACCTCGTTTCCATCATCGAGGTCATGGGCCGCTCCGCTGGTTGGATCGCCGCCGGCGCCACCCTCGCCAAACGTAAAGATCACCCGCACGATCCCCCCCATATTATCCTCCTGCCCGAAGTTCCTTTCTCCCAAGAAAAGGTCCTCGAGGACATCAAGCGCGTGCTCAAGCGCGAGAAATTCTGCCAAATCGTCGTGGCTGAAGGTCTCGTTGACTCCGACGGCAATTACCTCGCGGCCGATGCCGCTACGGACGCCTTCGGCCACGCCAAACTCGGCGGCGCCGGCGACGCTCTCGGTGAAATCATCGAAGCCCATATTCCCGGCGTCAAAGTCCGCGTCGCTAAACCCGGTATCACCCAACGCGCCGCCGCCCACGCCGGTTCCAAGACCGACGCAGACGAAGCGTTCCTCGCCGGCCAAGCCGCCGTCGAAGCCGCGATTAACGGCGAGACCGGCAAAATGATCACCCTCGTCCGCGGCGACACTGAGCACTACACCGTCGAGACCGGCCTGGCCACCTTGAGCGAGATTGCCAACGGCGTGAAGAAGCTTCCGAAGGATTGGATCAACGAAGACGGCGTGAGCATGAACTTCCAGTTCCTGCGCTACGCCCAACCCCTCATCGTGGGTGAAGTCGCCGTGCCTTACGTCGATGGCGTGCCCGTGTTCGCCAAGCTCGATAAGTCCCGCGTCGACAAGATCCTCCCGGCCTACGAAGTCTAAGCCGAGGCCTACGTTTCAAAAAGAGCGGTTCTTTGGAACCGCTCTTTTTTTGTGCCCCGCGCCGACCCTGCGCCCGCCCGCGCTACCGCAGACACGCCGCCAGCAACCGCTCATGCACCGCCGTCGCCGCGATGGGTTCATCCCCCGGCGTAACCCCTGTGCCGATCAACACCGGCCACTCGGCAGCATCCGCCGGACACGTCCCGTGAGAACCCTTCACCAACGACGGATCAAGCGAGATCACATCCATCAGCATCCGGAAACCGAGCGCCTTGCGCGCCAGTTTGCCCAAGACCTTTAATTTCGGAAAACGAATCAACGGGTCCACAAACAACTCCACTGGATCGTAGCCGTACTTGCGGTGGATATCGACACAACGCGCGAAATCCGGCGCGCGCGACGCGTCTTCCCAATAATAATAGGTGAACCACGCATCCTCCGTCGAAAACGCCACGAAGTCGCCCGACCGCACGTGGTCGAGCCCGGCCGCGCGCTGCGCCGCCACATCAAGCACGCGCGCCACGCCGTCAACGCCCTCGACCGCCGCCTGCACCGCCGCGAGCAACGAGCGGTCATTCACATAAATATGCGCCACTTGATGATCCACGATAGCGAAGACCTTGCTCGCGCCGCAGTCTAACAACTCCAGCCCGAGCTCTTCTTTGATCGTGATCCAGCCTCGCGCACGAAACACCCGGTTCAGCGCGATCGTACGCTTCACCGCGGTGATCCCGTACTCCGAAAGCACCACCGAGCGCACGCCGCGCTGCGCATAAAAATCCATCAGCCCGCCCACGACGCGATCAATCTCGCGATAGTCCGCCGCCATCCGCGGATCATCCGGACCGAGCCGCTGCAGGTTGTAATCCAAATGCGGCAGATAAACGAGCGATAGATCCGGCCGGTGCCGTTGCTCCACCCACTCCGCCGAGCGCGCAATCCACTCCGATGACGCGATCCCAGCCCGCGGACCCCAAAACGCTGGAAACGGAAACGGCCCAAGGTCCGCCTTGATCTCGTCGCGCAAGCCCATCGGGTGCGTGTAAACATCGAACACTTTCCGCCCATCCGCCGGATACATCGGGCGCGGCGTAATCGACCAATCGGCCGATGAGTACATGTTGTACCACCAAAATAACTTCGCGCACGTAAACCCCGGGCGACGTTCACGCAACCTCTCCCAGAGTTTTGGCCCCTGCACGAGGTGATTCGACTGCTTCCAAAAGTGATGCTCGGCGAGCGTTCGATCGTACCAACCATTCGCCACGCAGCCGTGGCCCGCCGGCGTAAGCCCGGTCAGATAGGTGCTCTGCGCCGTACACGTCACCGCCGGCAACACCGGCTTAACCCGGATCAATCCCCCCGCCTGCGCCGCCGCGAGCAACCGTGGCGTAGCCGGCCCTAACCCGCGCGCGGTGAGCCCAACGACATTGAGGATCGCCGTACGCTCAGCCATATCGCTCCCGCAATTCATCAAAAGCCGCCTTCACCACCGCGCCGTCGATCTCATGAATATCCAGCCGCACGCCCGGCGCGCGGATCATCGGAATCGTCAAACGTCCACCGAGGTGCTCTCGAAATTCTTCCAATCCATCTAACATATCCTGCCGGCCTGTCGCACTGCGGATTTGTTTCACCGGCGCGAACAACTCGAAACCGAGCGCACAAATGACGCCAAGAATACGCTCCGCCTCCGCCTCCGGCAGTAATCCGGTACGACGCGCGTAAATCAGGTCAATCGCCATACCGACGGCGACGGCCTCGCCGTGGCTCACGCGAAAGTCCGTAAGCTGCTCCAATTTATGCGCCGCCCAATGCCCAAAATCCAACGGCCGCGCCGATCCGCGTTCAAACGGATCGCCGCCCGTCGCGATATGCTCCATATGCTGCCGCGCGCTTTCGCGAATCACCGCTTCAAAGGCTTCCGGCTCAAATTTCGCCAATGCCGCGACCCGCGCTTCGATGAATTCAAAGAACTTCGCGTCGCGGATCAGCGCGACCTTGACCGCTTCAATCAAGCCCACGCGCCGTTCGCGCTCAGGTAAACCGCGCAAAAA
>Ga0214919_10000982_pt1 | contig 48295 bp, 54 predicted proteins | sample LL1503_MetaG_FD_177994 | JGI IMG/M metagenome (GOLD analysis project Ga0214919, IMG submission 177994) | Freshwater microbial communities from Lake Lanier, Atlanta, Georgia, United States - LL-1503 | ecosystem: Environmental > Aquatic > Freshwater > Lake | place: USA: Georgia | collected...
AAGACTTACCAATTGGGTTTTGATCAACAAATTCTAATTGTTTTATTTGTTTTAAACTTCCTCCAATCAAGTGGTCGAAATTTACACTATCAAAATAACCATTTAAATATTTTTGTAGAGTAGGAATCAATCCTCTTTTTATTAGGGTTGATTTGCCAGAGCCACTAACACCGGTAACACAAGTTAACACATTAATTGGAAATTTAACAGTTATGTTTTTAAGATTGTTTTCCGTTAAATTTCTTATTTCAATAAATTCTTTCCATTTACGTCTTTCTTTTGGAACCTCAATAGACAGTAAATGATTTAGATAATTTGAAGTATAGCCATTTTTATTTTTTAATAATTCTTTGTGAGTTCCCTGAAAAACAAGATAACCACCCTTTGTTCCTGCTTCAGGTCCGATATCAATTAGTTCATCTGCTTCTCGCATAATATCCTCATCATGCTCTACAATAATAACTGTATTTCCAAGCTTTTGAAGTGATCGAAGTACTTTTATTAATTTTTCTGTATCTCTAGGATGCAGTCCAATACTTGGTTCATCTAAAATATATAAACTGCCTACTAAGGTACTTCCTAATTGTGTTGCTAAATTAATTCGCTGACTCTCACCGCCACTCAGAGTATTCGCAACACGATTTAATGTTAAATAACCTAATCCAACATCCAATAAGTATTCTAATCTATTCAAAATTTCTACTAATAAACGTTTAGCAATTGTGGCATCATGCTCATTTAATTTTATAGATTTAAAAAACGGATATAAATTTATTACAGGAGTAAGAACCAAATCATCAATTGATTTGCCATTTATTTTAACATAGTTTGCGTCTTTTCTTAATCTAGTACCTTTACAATCAGAACAGGATGTTTTCCCTCTATATCTTGCTAACATTACTCTGTACTGAATTTTATAAGTCTCTTTTTCAATTCTATTAAAAAACAAATTTAAGCCATCAAAATATTCATTTCCTTTCCACAATAATTCATAATCTGCATCAGATAATTCGGAGATTGGTTTATGAATTGGGAATTTAAATTTATGTGCATTTTGTATCAATTGATTTTTGTAGGCACTCATTACTTCTCCATTCCAACATACAATTGCATTTTCAAAAACTGACAAACTTTTATTGGGGATTACCAATTCTGGATCAATGCCAATAATACTTCCAAAGCCTTCGCAGGTTTTACATGCACCAATAGGATTGTTAAATGCAAAAAAGTTCACCGTAGGCTCTTCAAAACTAATACCATCTAATTCAAATAAATTACTAAAGCTATGTTTTTGGTAGTCATTATTTTCTTGTTCAATCCAAATTATACATTCTCCTCCTCCTTCATAAAAAGCAGTTTGAACACTATCTGCTGTCCGAGATGTAAAATCTTCATCGTTTGGTTGATTAATTAATCGATCAATCAATAAAAAACAGTTGCTATCTTTTTTTAAAGTGCTAAAATCAAATTCGTTAATTTTTTGAATTTGATTATTAATAATTCCTTTTGAAAAACCTTGTTGGGATAACAATTCAAATTGCTTTTGAATGGTTCGATCCTTTTTTTTATCAACTTGAGATAAAATTAAAAACTTTGTTTTGGGCTTAAGTTTTAAAATGAAATTAACTACATCACTAACATTTTGACGTTTTACAGCTTTGCCTGAAACAGGACTATAGGTTATGCCTATTCTTGAAAATAATAATTTAAAATAGTCGTAAATTTCAGTTATAGTTCCAACTGTACTTCTTGGATTACGCGAAATAACTTTTTGTTCAATTGCAATGGCTGGCGATATCCCTTTAATGTAATCAACCTGTGGTTTTTCTAAACGACCTAAAAATTGCCTTGCATAAGCTGATAAACTTTCTACATATCTTCTCTGCCCCTCGGCATATAAAGTATCAAAGGCTAATGATGATTTCCCCGAACCCGAAAGACCAGTTATTACTACCAGTTTATTTCTTGGTATTGCAACATCTATGTTTTTTAAATTATGTTGCCTTGCTCCTTTTATAATGATATATTCTTTAGGGCTTAGATTTAAAATATCTTTGGTTTTAGTCATTAATTTAGAAGAGCTATGTTTTATTCCATTAATTTTTTAAGGTGTTGGCAAGTAGAAGGGTCTTTCCAATTTAAGTAACCAATATTTTCTTGCCTCACTTCAAATTTTTTATTGATAATGTAGGAAGTAGGAATAGAGTTTATTCCAATTGATGAAAAAGAAGCATTCATTTTTAAAAAAGTAAAAGGTAAGCCTCTTTTTAATTTAAATTCATTTATTTTATCTATCGATTCGTCACTAATAACAATTACTTTAACATCTCCTAATTCAGTTGATTTTATTGATTTTATTTCATCTAATTCTTCAATGCAATTAGGGCACCATGAGGCACTAAAGCAAATCAAGAGCTTTTTTCCTTTATATAATTCTAAATTAATTGGTTGGTTATTTAAATCAACTAAATTTAAAGTGTTAAATTTTATATGAGGTGCAACACGATATGTGTTATAAATAAAAAAAGAAATAAATAAAACAATTATGAGTAATGTTGGTAAAAACCATTTTTTGATCATAGTAATTAAAAGCAAATAGTTAAATGATTTACAAATTTTGTTGAATAAAGTTTAAAATTACGAATAGATTTGCAGCTAATATATTAATTAAGACAAAATTTTTACCGATGATTAATTGTTAGAATAATTTTTTTTAATAGTATAGATAAAAATGTAATTTTACTTTTAATGTTTACCCTTTTTTTAAAAGAAATTAGAAGCTTTTTAAGTTCACTAATTGGTTATATTGCCATCGGAGTTTTTATTTCGTTGATTGGTATTTTTATGTGGATCATTCCATCCGAAGGGGGTGGCTCTAATATTTTAGATAATGGCTTTGCAAATATTGATCCTCTATTTTTAATTGCACCATGGGTTTACTTATTCTTAATTCCTGCAATTACCATGAGATCTTTTTCTGAAGAAATTAAAACAGGAACATTCGAACTCCTTTTAACTCGTCCTTTAACAGATTTGCAAATAATATTAGCAAAATATTTTGCTGGGTTTACCTTATTATTATTTTCATTATTGCCAACAATTATTTATTACTACAGCGTTCATGTTTTAGGTTTACCTAAAGGGAATATAGATACTGGAGGCATGTGGGGTTCATACATCGGTTTATTTTCTTTGGGAGCAGCATTTGTTGCCATTGGTATTTTTTCATCTTCGGTTGCAGAAAATCAAGTTATTGCTTTTATAATTGCTTTATTACTTTGCTTTTTTTGTTATATCGGTTTTGATTTTATCGCGCAAAGCAATTTTTTTGGAAAACACGATGCTTTATTAAAAAGTTTAGGTCTCAATTCTCATTATGTAAGTATGAGTAGGGGAGTGATTGATTCGAGAGATGCTTTTTATTTTATAAGTGTGATTGCTTTTTTTATTTTGTTAACCAAATTAATCTTACAAAGAAGAAAATGGTAAAAAATAAAGAGCAAATAAAATCGAGGAACAAACGAAGAGACTTATCTTCTTTTTTAATAATGATTGCAATAATTATTTTATTTAATTTTATTGCTTCTTTTTATTTTATTCGCGTTGATTTAACTTCCGAGAAAAGATATACGCTAGCCGAATCTACAAAAAAATTACTAAAAAATTTGGATGACGAAGTTTATCTAAAAGTTTATTTACAAGGAGATTTTAACCCAAGTTTTTCAAGATTAAGAAATGAAGCAAAGGAAATTTTAGATGAATTTAGAGCGTATTCAGATAATCAAATTCAATATGATTTTATTTCCCCAGGAAAAGATTTAACTAAAGAAGAGAGTTTAAATTTAGAAAAACAATTGTATGATAAAGGAATTATACCTGAACAAATTGTTGATAAAGGAAAAGAAAAAACAACAGAGTCTGTTATTTGGCCAGGCGCCATTTTAAGTTATAAGGGCAAAGAAACGGTTTGGCAAATTTTTAAAAGACAAGTTGGAATTTCTCCCGAAGAATCTATTAATAATAGTGTTCAAGAGTTAGAATATAGTTTAACTAATGCCATTCGGAAATTACAACGAAACAAAAAACAACAAGTAACTTTTATACAAGGTCATAATGAAATTGATACAGTGCATCAATATCAATTTATGAAAGCCTTATCAGAATATTATTTGGTTAATCAAACTAAAATAGCTAAGGGTTATGAATTAACTGCCCTAAAAGGAAGCGATGCCATTGTGATTTCTCAGCCAGATTCAGCTTTTACGGATAAAGAAAAATTTGTAATAGATCAATTTATTATGAGAGGTGGCAAAGTTTTGTGGTTAATTGATCCTCTTTCTACAAATTTAGATTCTCTCCGTTTAAAAGGATTTACTATAGGCATTAATCGCGATTTAAATTTAGAAGATATGCTCTTTAAATATGGCGTAAGATTAAATCCAATTATGATTCAAGATCTTCAATGCGCTAGTATTCCAATTAATATTGGATTTAAAAAAGGAGAGGCGAATGTTAAAATGTTCCCCTGGCTTTATAATCCGCTTATTCTTCCAGATAATAATCATCCTATTGTTAAAAATTTAGATTTAATTAGGTTTGATTTTTTAAGTACACTTGATACCATTGCCTCTGCTAAAGGTATTAAAAAAACAATATTGTTAAAGTCATCTAAATATTCTAAAACAATTCCAGCCCCTGTTCGGATTTATTTGGGAATGGTTCAAATGCAAATTAAAGAGTCTCAATTTATCAATTCATATCAACCTGTTGCTTGTTTATTAGAAGGTTGTTTTAGCAGTTTTGTTGAGTATCGTTTGCCAGCAACAATTCTTAATGATTCTAATTTTAAATATATTGATAAGGGTAAATCAACTAAAATGATTGTTGTGGCTGATGGCGACGTTGCTCGAAATGATTTTCAAAAAAGTACTGGCGAAATATTCCCACTTGGATATGATAAATATACAAAGCAAACATTTGCCAATCAGACCTTTTTGGTCAATTGCGTTAATTATTTATTGGATGATGAAGGAATGCTTCAATTACGCTCGCGTGAAGTGAAATTGAGATTATTAGATAAAAAGAAAATTAATTTACACCGCACAAAATGGCAAGTGATTAATGTGTTGTTGCCTTTTCTCGTAATAATTTGTTTCGCAGCAATTCAATTTTATATACGAAAAAGAAAGTATGCTTTTAAAGAGAAATAAGATTATTAAAAATCAAAATTTGTTTCCAAAAGTTTGTTTTTAACAGCAAACATAACAATCCCTGCAGTATTTTTTACACCTAATTTAGCCATGATGTTTTTTCGGTGGGTGTTTACAGTGTGTGTACTTAGGTTTAGCTTAACTGCTATTAATTTATTTGGTAATCCTTCTGCAATGCCTTGAATAATATCAATTTCACGATTGGTAACTTGAAATCCATCACAAGAAAGTGATTTAATAAAAGAATTTGAACTTTTTATTTCTGATGAAGCGGATAAAAATCTTACAATTTTACCACAAATAAATTTTTCACCTTTAATGGTTGAATTAATAGCTTCTAAAATTTCAATTTTATCGCATTCCTTTAATAAAAAACTTGTAATTCCACTTTCTAAAACTTCAACTGATTCTTTTTTGGAAAGCCATTCGGTGATAATTAAAAATTTAGTTTTAGTATATTTTTTACAAATTGATTTTAATTCATTAATGCTAATACCTAATGAAATAAAATCAGCAATTAATAAATTGGGTTTTGAAATTTGAAGTTGATTGATTAAGGCTTCTTTTTCGCCACAAACCGATGGAGCCAAATCAAATCCTTTTAATTCGCCCACTAAAAGCTCTAATCCAACTCTGGATAGAAAATTTTTATCAGCAATTAATACTTTAATCATTTTGTAAAGATAATTAACAAATTACAATGTTTAATTAAATTTTTATTTTTTTTCCATCAATTGCCAAAATACAATTTTTAAATATAGGTTCAGCCTCATTTAAAAAAAGATCCAGGTCGCTATACCTTGCAGAAAAATGACCTAATAACAATTGTTTCGCATTAGTTTTTTTAGCCATTTCTGCAGCTTGTTTGGCAGTTGAGTGATAAGTTTTTTTTGCTCTATCGGCATGTTCTTCTAAAAAAGTACTTTCGTGGTATAATAAATCCACATTAGATATATAAGCTGTTAATTTTGGGTTAAAAATTGTGTCACTGCAATACGCATAAGCTCTTTCAATATCAGGGTCAATGGTTACCTCTTTATTTTGAATGGTTTGCCCTTCTTGATTAGTGACATTTAATCCATTTTTTAATAATAAAATATCGGCAACTGAAATGTTTAATTTTTTGAGTAAATATTTGTCTATTTTTCTTGGCAAAGGCTTTTCTTTAAATAAAAATCCTGTACAAAAAATCCTGTGTTTTAATGGAAATGAGAATACTTCTAATTTTTTGTCTTCAAACAGCAAGTTCAAACCCTGGTTTTTTGTAAAAACCCAATTAATAGAAAAATTAAGTCTTGTTTCAGAAACTTTATTAATGGCTTCAATAACACTTTTAAGATTTTCTGGACCATAAATTGTTAAAGTTTGTTTTCTTCCTAAAAGATTCATACTACTTAATAACCCAGGCAATCCAAAAAAGTGATCACCATGTAAATGTGAAATAAAAATATGATCTATAGATTGAAATTTAGCTTTAAATTTTCGTAATTGAATCTGAGTGGACTCGCCACAATCGATTAAAAAAAAGCGTTCGGCTATATTTAATAATTGAGCACTTGAACTTCTCGAAGAGGTTGGGCTAGCCGAAGATGATCCTAGTATCAATAGTTCGAAAGAAGTTCTGTTCATTTTTTTAATTTATTATTTTGTTAAATTTATATTTAACTACCAATAAGCCATCAAAAGTATTAAATTTCATAGTTAAATTTTTAGGTATTATTTATATTAGATTCAACAAACAATCATTAACTTCTATTTTATTTGTATAAAACTAGGTTTTTTAGTACTTTTGTACCCCAATTTAAAAAAAATGACAGGTAATATAACTTTTACAATGCTTAAACCAGATGCTGTTGAAGCAAATAGTATTGGTCCTATTTTAGCTATGATTAATAAAGCTGGTTTTAAAATTTTAGCCATGAAATACATGTGTTTAACAAAAAAACAAGCAGGACAATTTTATGCTGTTCATAAAGAAAGGCCCTTTTACGGTGAATTAGTTGAATATATGAGCAGCGGACCAATAGTTGCTGCAATATTATCGAAAGAAAACGCTGTATTAGATTATAGACAACTTATTGGAGCTACCGATCCAAGCAAAGCAGATGAAGGAACCATCAGAAAGTTATTCGCCAAATCAATTGCTGCTAACGCTGTTCACGGAAGTGATAGTGATGAAAATGCCAACATCGAATCTAATTTCTTTTTTTCTCAACTAGAGCGGTTTTAATATTTTATTTTTTTTATAAAGTTCGCTTATTTATAAACGAACTTTATTAATTAGTTTAATAAGATTCAGGTTTAATTTATAATGATAATTATTTATCAAATTATTATAATTAGATTTTGATTTTTGAATTAAATTGAACAAATTTGTTAAAATTTATAATTTAACACCATTTTGGTATGATGATATCTATTTCGAAAAAAACACTAAAAGTATTTGGATTAATTGTTTTAACTGGGTTAATGAGTTTCGTTAATGCCCAAAATTTTGACTGGAGTCCTGCTGGTCCTATATACTCTGCTGGTAGAGCACGAAACATTATTATTGATAAAACAGATTTAACAGGTAAAACCATTTATTTAGGAAGTGCTTCTAGTGGATTATTTAGAACTATTGATGCTGGATCAAATTGGGCGCCTTTAAATGATCAGGGGACTGTAAGAAATATCAGCTATATCTCTCAGGCATCAGATGGAACGATATATGTGGCAACAGGTGAGGGGTTTTTGAGACCCGATAAAATGGCAAAAGCTCAAAAAGGTACAGGCTTATATAAATTAACAGGAACAATAGGTTCATTTTCTTTAAGTTTGGTTCAAGATAGTTCTCTAGTTGGTTCTGTTATTAATCGAATAGCTTGTCATCCAAGCAATTCAGCAATTATAGCACTAGCAACAAATAAGGGGGTGTTAATTTCTACCAATAGTGGTTCTAGTTTTGTTCCTGCTGCAGGTATAACTGCAACAGCAAATCTTACCTTTGGGATGGATTTAAAATTTGATAATGCAGGCATTCTATATTGTTCTATAGGAAGCGAAAAAGGCTCCGCTCCATTTACCAACATTTCTTCTAAAATTTACAAATCCTCAGACAATTCTTTAACTAATTTTTCTGATATAACGCCTATTTCTTCTTTTCTCTCAGACTCTAATTATGGACGCATTGAATTAGCTATTGCTCCATCAAATAATAATGTTATTTATGCATCTTGTTCTAAAAAATACATTTATCCTATTGGTAATTCGGCATCTTTAAATGGATTGTTTGTATCTTATAATTCTGGATCAACATGGGGTCTTATTTTGCAGGGTTCTCCTTATTTAGATCCCCTTACAAATAGCTCAACTATAGCTAGCGGAGATTTTTCTCAGGTTTTATTAGTTCACCCAACTAATTCTAATAAATTATTTTTTGGAGGATATAGATTTTATTCGTTTACTAGAAATATGGCACTTGGTTCAGATAACTCCCCAATTGGCGATTGGTCACCAATTGGTAATCCATTTGCAATTAATACCCCATTTTACTTACGTCAAAATGTTCATGATATTAAAATAGTAACAGGTACGCCTTCTAAATATTATATTGTTACTGATGCGGGCATTTATCGTTCAATTGATATGGAAGGGACTTTACAACAATCCTTTTTACCTGCAACTTTTCAGCCTTTTTATAAAGGACTTATTACTGGTCAATTTAACTCAGTAAGTATAGAAACGTTCCCTTTGGCATCAAATACAGAAGCCACTGCAAATGGATCAACGGTAACTCCATATTCTGGTTTTATAGGAGGCACTGGTGGAAATGGCTTAACCTATTTTAGCGGTAATTATCCCTTAGCAAGTCAAGAAACAAATTATTTGGGAGGAGACGTTTATAATTCAGAGTTTTCTAAAATATTACCTGGAGTAGCTTTATTTTCTAATAATAACGGAGGAATTTATAGAAGTTCAAATATAAAATCATCTGATCCAAATATTGTTGATGTTAATGTTTACTCAGGTGCATTGTCAGTAATAGCACCTAGCAGTTCAGGTTTTTCAAATTCTACTTATACTTTATCTGGATCTCCATTTAAATTATGGGAAAATTATGGTCAACTCAAAAAAACACCTGATTCTTTAGTTTTTTATAACGATTCACTTCGACTACAAGCTTCTATTATAGGATTATCTACCTTAACAACACAAACATCATTTGCATTTTCAGCAGTTAGACCAAGTAAATATGCTATTATTGATAGTTTAGTAATAAGAACCGGTACAGTAGTTCTTCCAATTGCTTCATTAGCAAATTGTCCAACAGCCTTTAATAGTTCAGACAAGAAAGATATTTGTATAAAAATATCAAATGTAGTCCCTTCGGGTTCAATAGTTGTTCCGGCAATTACTTCAACAACTGGTCCTATGAGTGCTGCTGGTGTTACATTAAATGCGGTAACCTTATCTGACAATATTAGTGTAACATTTAATTCGGCTCCCTTTGCTACTAAAACAACCTCGTCTTACCCTGTCGGAAGTACTGGCTCAAACGTTGTTGTTCCTGATCCAGCTGCTTATTATAGAGTATTTGCAACCATATTTTATAGGTATAATATTGGCGATTCAATAAAAATAACTGATAATAGTATTTCAACTAAAGTTCTTAAATATTCAACTAAACTAACAGCTCCTCTAAAATGGGATCTTTCAGGTTCGAGACAGTCTTATATTATTTCTGCTGTCACCAATTCGGCAGTTTCAAATCCAACTTATGTTTTAAATCCAGGTGCAATTTCTCAATCAAATCCTGTTTTTACAATTACACCAATTGGCATTGGAAGTTATACTATAATTCCAACAGGTAATTATACTTTTACAGCACCTCCTATTAGTTATTCAATTTCAGCCTTAACAAATACTGCCATTCCTAATTCTACTTATAATTTAATGCCTGGCAGTCTTACTCAATCTACTTCTGTATTTATTGTAACACCAACGGTTTTAACTACTTATACAATAACTCAAACGGGTTCAGGTACTATTGCTCCTGTAGAAACTACTATTACTGTTGCAACAAGTACTTATGTTTTAAATCCAGGTAATTTATTACAATCTTCTCCAATATTTACAGTAACTTATACTGGCGCAAATTCTTTTACTGCGCAAGGTATTAGCTCAAACACATTATTGGCATCAAATACTTCTGCCTCGTTTATTAAACCAGTTAATACCTCTAGTGTTGTAGGAACTTCAAAAGTTCCATTTAGTATAAAAAACCCCATAATTAAAATTCCAACCACACGATCTGCTAGAATTGCAATTTCACTAAATATGACTGGCGTTACAACCAATGGTGTTAATTCAAATGCCATAGTAGTTTCAAAAGCACCCTTAAATTTAAATGATCCTTTAAATTTTGTTAGAGTTAGTCAGTCTGGATGCTTTACAAGTGATGCACTAGGAAATTCTACGTTTTCTACAATTGCAATTCCTGGTAAACCAACTTTGATTGAATGGAGTAAAGGTGGTTCTGAATTATATTATGCAACAGATGATTATAAACTCTATAGAGTTTCAAATATTAACTCGATCATGGATTTATCGCCAACCAGTTATTCGGGTAAGTTAAGTACCGATATTTTTAAATATCCTTTTACAACAACAAATGATACCAATAGACTTTCTCCATACAGAACGACTCTTTTAGGTAGTTTTACTAAACCAATTACAAGTATTAGTATTACTAAAGATGATTCTTTAATGGCCATCACCTTTGCTGATCCAACAGGAACCATAGTAAGTTATAGTTCTAAAGACATTAGAAAATCTAATTTTTCAAATATTAATTTTGTTTCAAAAAACGGAACGGGTTTAGCAACAGCAAGTGTGGTTACTTATTGTTCTTTACTAGAAAAAGATGATAACCGAAAAATGTTTATTGGTACCGATAATGGTATTTTTTATACTAATGATATAACGCAAACATCTCCTATATGGGAAAAAGCAAATAATAATCAATTGCCAAATGTTCAAATTTTTGATATCAAACAGCAAGTATTAAATCAATGGGATTGTTATAATTCAGGGCAAATATATGTGGCAACAAATGGGCGAGGTGTATGGTTTAATAATAAATTCTTTAAACCATTTACTGTTTCTGAAATGGAACTTGAAAAGTCTAAAATTGAAAACAACATGAGTTTATTTCCAAACCCATCTAATGGTATTGTTTATGTTAAGTTCAATGGATCTTATGACGAAACTGCTTTTATAAATATATTAGATATTAATGGACGTGTTGTTAAATCTGATAATTTAGGAAAATTAAATACATCTCAAATTAATTATATGTTTGATACCAACGAATTAAGTGCAGGTATTTATATTGTAAATATTAATGGTTCATCTGGCATTAAGCGAGTAGCAAAATTAATTGTTACTAAATAACACATTATTCTTAATAAATAAGCTGCTCAATTGTGGGCGGCTTTTTTTTTGAATGTAATTTTACTAAAATATGAAAACGACCGAGGCCGAATCTTATTATTCTAATTTGGAACAAATGTCCGTTTTAGAATTATTATCAAATATTAATAAAGAAGATAATACAATACCCGCAGTAGTTGAAAAGTGTATTCCTCAAATAGAATCATTAATTAATGCTGTAGTAAATAAATTAAAAAATGGTGGTCGTTTATTTTATATTGGCGCAGGCACAAGCGGCCGTTTGGGAGTTTTAGATGCTAGTGAATGTCCTCCAACATATGGAATACCTCAAGGCTTAGTTGTTGGATTAATTGCAGGAGGCGATTCTGCTATTAGAAAAGCTGTTGAGTTTGCTGAAGATGATTTAAATCAAGGTTGGTTAGATTTAAAAAAATATGATATTAATAATCGTGATTTTGTTATTGGTATTGCAGCTTCTGGATCTACTCCATACGTAATTGGAGCTTTAAAAGCATGTAATTCATTTGATATATCAACCGGAAGTATTTCTTGCAATCAAGATAGCGATATTTCTAATATTTCTAAATTTCCTATTGAAGTAGTTGTAGGTCCAGAATTTGTTACTGGTTCAACCCGAATGAAAAGTGGAACCGCTCAAAAATTAGTACTCAATATGATCTCTACCTCGGTGATGATAAAATTAGGTCGTGTAAAAGGGAATAAAATGGTAGATATGCAATTAAGTAATAATAAATTAGTAGATAGGGGCACAAAAATGTTAATGAAGAATACTGGAATTGTTAATTATGAGCAAGCAAAAGCTTTATTGCTAGAATTTGGAAGTGTAAGAAAAGCAACAGACTCTTTCAAAAAATAAAGTCCATTATTTTTTTGTGCGTAATCTAATTTTTGTGATTATTTTTTTTGTGTATAACGGAAAGTCACCACTCATCATCCAGCTATAATAAGAAGGCTCTTTTTTAAAGACATCTTCAACTAATTTATCTTTATGCTTTCCAAATGAAAAAACTTCATGGCCATCGGTATTAAAAACTATTCTTCCGGCTAAATCAGCATTTTTAGATTTATTATTTAATTCTGTTAGTTTAGAAATATTATTTACAATGGGCTCGTATTCTTTTCCAGTCTCATCTATTTTTGTTTTTCCTTCATAGTATGTTAATTGAGCTTTAAATACTTCAAAAGTTGCTGTAACATCAGCTTCGGCACTGTGAGCGTTTTCAATATTTTTATTGCAATAAAATTTATAGGCAGCACTTAAATTGCGTGGCTCCATGAAGTGAAATATATTTTGTACATCAATTAATTTTCTTCCTTCTAAATCGAAATCAACCTCGGCACGTAAAAATTCTTCGGCTAACATTGGAATATCAAATTTATTTGAATTAAAACCAGCAAAATCCCCATTGTCAATAAATCTGAGTAATTCTGGAGCTAATTGTTTAAAGGTTAATGCTTCCGCAATATCTTTGGTATAAATGCCATGAATTTTCGAAACGAAATCAGGTATGGGCATTTCAGGATTTATTCGGTCTGTCCTAATTTCAGTTGTGTTGTCTGGGTTTAATTTAAGTAAAGAAATTTCTACAATTCTATCTAATCCAATATTTAATCCAGTCGATTCTATATCAATAAATATTAATGGCTTATTAAGTTTAATGTGCATGTTGTTAATTATAGTTTTATGAATTGATAAAATCTTTATTAGAAAAATTTATTTTGGTTATAGATGCCTTAAAACCTCGCTAATTGTAAATGTGTCTGTATAAAAACTGTTTATTCTGGTAATTACTTCTTCTAACATAGAGTCAGGACATGAAGCGCCACTTGTTATAATAATTTTTAAGGGTTGTTTGTTAGGTAAGAAATCTGAACTTTCAATTAGTTTTTTAGTATGATAATCAAAATGCTGAATGGTGTTTTTATTTATTATTTCGTTAGCAGATGAAATAAAAAAGGTTTTGAATTTTTTTTTACATAACTCAACAATGTGAGAAGTATTACTGCTGTTATAACCTCCAACTACAATAGCAATATCTGCATCAATCTCTAATAGGCCATAAGTTGCTTCTTGATTTTCGTTTGTCGCATAACATAAAGTGTCATTTGTATCAGCGAAATGTAACTTAATTTGATCGGCACCATGTTTTTGAATTAAGATCTCTTTAAAGAAGGCCGCGATTTGAGAAGTTTCAGAAGCCAACATTGTCGTTTGATTTATTACCGCTAGTTTAGAGAGATGTAATGATATATCAAATCCATCACTCATTTTATTTTCAAATTCAAGATTAAATTGTTGCTGTGTTTTTTTACCTAGAATATAATTTGCCAAATTTTCGGCTTCTTCCATATCCCTTACTATCACAACAGCCTCACTGTCTTTTATACTTCTTGAAAAAGTAGAACGAGTTTCTTCGTGATTATATTTTCCATGAATGATAATACTATGTTTAGATTTTCCTATTTGTTCTGATTTTTTCCAAACGCGTTCTACAAACGGACAAGTTGTATTGTATTGTTCAGTTTTTATTTGTTTATTATTTAATAATTCTAATAGGTTTAATGGGGCACCAAATGCCGGAATCATTACAATGTCTTCTGAGCTTAAACTTTCAAAAGGGATAAGCTGTTTGCCATAAGTGTCTTGTAAAAACAGAACACCTCTTTCTGTTAAATCTTTATTTACAATGGGATTATGTATCATTTCGCTTAATAAAAAAATACGTCGCCCTGGGTTTTCATCTAATGCTTTAAAAGCAATTTCTATTGCATTTTCAACGCCATAACAAAATCCAAAATGCCTTGCTAAAAAATACTGAATTGGGCCGAAATTTAATATACTTGGGCTATTATCTTTTTTACGAGGATCTTGCAATTTACGAAACTGCTTAACTTTCGAGATAATTGGACTTCTATAAAATTCAGGTACGTTAAATGATTTCATTTATTATGTAACAAAGGTAATTATTTTTTGTTTCGAGGGTGATAGCTTAAAATATTATCTCTTAAAAACTGTCGGTCTAAGTGTGTGTATATTTCGGTAGTAGTTATGCTTTCGTGACCTAACATTTCTTGAACTGCTCTCAGGTCAGCACCTCCTTCTACCAAATGGGTAGCAAAAGAATGTCGGAAAGAGTGAGGGCTTAATGTTTTTTTTATACCTGCTTTTTCGGCTAAATCTTTAATAATGTAAAATACCATCACTCTTGATAGTTTGCCTCCTCGTCTATTCAAAAATAGAATGTCTACAAATTCTTTTTTAACAGGATATTTAACTCTTATTGTTGTGAGATAATTTAAAATAAGTTTTTTTGCTATTTTACCAATTGGCACTAAACGTTCTTTGTTTCCTTTTCCAGTTATTTTAATGTAATCGCTGTTGAGGTGTAAATCGGTTATTTTTAAATTAACCAATTCGCTAACCCTTAATCCACAACTATATAGCGTTTCAAGCATGCTCATGTTTCTTTCGCCCTCATTATTACTTCTATCAATTAAACTTAATAGTTGATCAATTTCTTCAACATTTAAAAATATTGGTATTTTACGGGTTAGTTTTGGTGTTTCTAAAAGTTCAGCAGGATTTTTTTGAATGTCATTTTCAAGTATTAAAAATTTATAAAATGTTTTAATGCCCGAAATAACTCTAGCTTGTGAAGCAGCAGAAAATCCAATTTTGGCAAACCATTCAATAAATTGTTGAAGTTGTTTATAAGAAAATTTATCTGGTGTTTGATACCCGTTAAATAGTTCTGAATAATTTTCTAGTTTCTTTAAATCGTCAGCATATGCTTCAATAGAATTAATGGATAAGGATCGTTCTAATTGTAAATATTGTTTAAATCTTATGTAATATCCTGTCCATTGACTCATTAACTGATGATATTTTTAAGTTTTTATGTTTAAATTTATGCTATGAAGATAGCGATTATTAATGGTCCAAATTTAAATTTATTAGGTAAAAGAGAACCAGATATTTATGGACATACATCAATGAATGAATATTTAATTTATTTAAAATCAAAATTTCCACAGTTTCAAATAGAATATTTTCAAAGTAATGTAGAAGGCGAATTAATTAATAAAATTCATGAGGTTGGGTTTTCCTATGATGGAATTATTATAAATGCCGGGGCATATTCTCATACGTCTATAGCTTTGGCCGATGCTGTTGCCGCCATTAATACTCCAGTGGTTGAGGTGCATATAAGTAATGTGTTTGCTCGCGAAGATTTTAGGCAACAATCCTATTTAACTAAATATACAAAAGGCTCCATAACAGGATTTGGTTTACAAAGCTATGAACTCGCACTACTTAGTTTTGAAACACTTAAATAACAATCCAAATGTTAATTAATAAACAAGAGTTTGTTTTTTATTTTTTGCACTTATTTATTGATTAATTTTGAGAGTGATTAATCGGTTTAATATTCGTGTATATGGTATATTAATAAATAATGGCCAGCTATTAGTTTCAGACGAATATATAAAAAAAAATAAAATCACTAAATTTCCTGGTGGTGGCCTCGAATTTGGAGAAGGACCTAAAGATTGCTTAATAAGAGAGTTTAAGGAGGAATTAAATTTATCAATTAAAGTAATCGAACATTTTTACACAACCGATTTTTATGTTAACTCCTCTTTTGATACCAATAGTCAAATAATTAGTATCTATTATATTGTTTATCCACTTGAAAAAATGGATTTTAAAGTTAGCTTAAGCCCACACAATTACGAACCCAAAGAAGGCGCCCAATCTGTGCGTTGGATTAAATTATCAGAATTAAAAGAAAACGATTTTTCGCTAATTATCGATAGAAAAGTAGGAGAAATGCTAATTAATAATAATTAAAAAAAAACTAAATTATTTGTGAGAGAAGGATTTGATTTAATAAAAATTTACCAAATTTTCGCTCTATTTTCTGGTTTAATGTATTGTTTAGCATCCACTTTGATATTAAAAGCCTCATAAAATGGACTAAAATTATATGCAGGGCCATTAACTCTAAACATTTCTGGTGAATGAGGATCTGTGTTTATTCTTGTTCTTAATGTTTCATCTCTATTTTTCATGCGCCAAACTTGAGCATATCCTAAAAAGAAACGTTGATTTGGTGTGAATCCATCAATTTTAGTTGTATCCTGACTTTGAGCTGTCATTTTAAACGCATCAAAGGCAATTGCAAGCCCCCCAATATCTGCAAGATTTTCACCTAAAGTTAACTCTCCATTTACATGAAGGGAATTAAGAACAGTAAATTTATTATATTGTGAAACAACGGCTCCAGTTTTAGATTTAAATTTTTCGTTATCTTCTTTTGTCCACCAGTTTTTCATGTTTCCTTTTTCGTCGTATTGGCATCCTTGATCATCAAAACCATGCGTCATTTCATGGCCAATTACCATACCAATTCCACCATAATTAATGGCATCGTCGGCATTGGCATCAAAAAAAGGAAATTGTAAAATTCCTGCAGGAAACACAATTTCATTGTTAGTTGGATTATAGTATGCGTTCACAGTTGGTGCTGTCATTCCCCATTCCATCCTGTCTACCGGTTTTCCTATTTTAGCTAGCATTACTTTCTGTTCGTGTAAACTAACAGCTTTTGAATTTGCAAAAAAATCGTTTCGATTGATTATAACATCATCAAAGTTTTTCCAAACTGATGGATATCCAATCTTTTTTAAAAAACTATTTAATTTTTTTGTGGCATTTAATTTTGTGACATCACTCATCCAATCTAAGTTTTGAATGCGAAGATTAAATGCTTTTTGCAAATTGTTTACCAATTCATCCATTTTTTTCTTTGCAGTGTCGTTGAAATGTTTTTTAACGTACAATTGGCCTAATAAATCACCTAAGCCATTATCAACAACTTTAACCATTTTTTTCCAACGTTTACTTTTAGTTTTTTGACCACTAAATACTTTTTCAAATTCAAAATTTGCATTTTGAAATTCCTTGCTTAATAAAGAAGCGTTTGAGGATAAATAATCAAATTTTAATTTTGTTTTCCACTGATTTATTGGTTTTGAACTAATCAATTCACTTAATGATTTATAATATTCCGGCTGCCCAATAACTAAACTATCTGGTTTTATTTTTAATTCTTTAAAAAAATTAGACCAGTTCAAATTAGGAGATAAATTTTCGAGTTGTTTCACACTCATTTTATTATAATTTGACTGCGGGTCTCTCAATGCAACTGCACTTCGATGAGATTTAGCAATTTCTGTTTCTAATAATAATAAATTATTTGATTGTTCAACTGCATTTTCTTTGTTCATTCCGACTAGACTAAACAATTTTTCGGCATAGATTAATAAGGCTTTTCTACAGGCTTTGCTTGAACTATCTTCACGAGTATAATAATCTTTTTCAGGAAGCGATGTTCCTGTTTGATAAAGACAACCAATATTCATTGCGCTATTTTTTTCGTCGGCACTCACATAAAATCCAATTAAATAACCCTCTCCTTTAGAAAATGATTCTGTAATTAAATTTATAAAAGATTTATAATCAGTAATTGCATCAATTTTATTTAGCATTGGTTTTAGTGGCTCGTCGCCAATTTTTTCAATAGTAAGCGTATCCATGCCGCTAGCATAATAATCACCTACTTTTTGTTCAAATACTTCCTTTTTCAGATTTATTGGATGCGCTTTCTTCTAATATAGTTTTTAGTTTGTCTAAATTTTCTTGGTATAATGTATAAAAACTTCCCCAACCACTTTGATCATCCGGAATTTTAGCGGCTTTAAGCCAACCGCCATTAGCGTAATCGAAAAAATTATCTCCAGGTTTTGTTGATAGGTCCATTCCAGTAGTATCAAAATAATGGTGTTTGCCCATATCCTTGTTTTTTTCTTGTTTGCAAGAATTTAATAAAAGTAGAAGAGTAAAAACAGAGATTATTTTAAGATTCATATTATACGTTTTAAAATTAGTTGTAAAATTAAAAAAAACAAATAAGATATGTATACTTACTTATTAGTCGATTTCAATTAAAGGTGGCTCGATAAATTCTTTTTTAATTTTGCGATTATTAATAGATAACAATATTGCTGGTAATAAAATTAAATTAGTGAATAATGAAATTAAAAGTGTTAAGGATATTAGAACGCCAAGTGCTATTGTACCTCCAAAACTAGAGGCAGAAAATATAGAAAAGCCACAAAATAAAATAATGGATGTATAAATCATACTTAAACCTGTTCCTTTTATTGTTTCAGAAATAGCCTTTGCAGCTGATTTTCCATGTTTTTTTAATTCTTGACGATATTTTGATAAAAAATAAATCGTTCCGTCTGATGAGATGCCAAAAGCAATACTAAAAATTAAAATAGTTGTGGGTTTAAATCGGATTCCAAAAAAACCCATAATACCAGCAGTTATTACTAATGGTATTAAGCACGGCAATTTTGATAGTAAAATAATTCTCACTGATCTAAATAAAGCAATACCTACAATGGCAATTAAAATTATTTCAATCAATAAACTTTCTAATAAATTTCTAAGAAGATAATCATTGCTTTTTAAAAACACTAAACTATGGCCTGTTAAAACTACTTTATAATCTTTAGGATCAAAAATCGAATCAATTTTAGGTTTTAATTTCGCCATAACTTTTTTCATTTGTTTCGATCCAATATCAGCTACTTGATAGCTAATTCTGGTAATTTGTTTGTTTGTGTCAATAAAAGATTGAATTTGAGTACCCTTTCCCTTTAATGAATTTTGGTATTCAGACAAAGTTTTTAAATCAGTAATCCCCGGAAACTTATAAAATTTTGAATCTCCACCTTTATAGGTTTGGTATGAAAATTTAATAAATTCAATAGCCGAAATTGGTTTTGAAAAAATTGAATCTTCAGAAAATATTTTTTGTAATAATTTTATCTTGTATAGGGCTTTGGCGTTATCTGAATATAAGCCATTGCGTTTTTTTGTATCTATAGCTATTTCAAAAGGCAAGACTCCCTTAAAGTTTTTTTCAAAAAAAAGTAAATCTGAATTAACTGGTTCTTTAGAAGGCAAATCGTCTACTACATAACCATTCAAATCAATGTAACTAATTCCCCACAAAGAAATCAAAGTGATTATTATCGTTAAAGTATAAATAGTTTTTCTACGTTTTTGAACTATTAAATCAATTATTTCTAATATTTTATTTATTCTTTTTCCTTCTTGATGTTTTGTATGTTTTGCTTTTGGAGTTGGTAAGTAGAATAAAATAATGGGAATTAAAATTAATGTAATTAAATAGGTTGTTAAAACACTTATTGCAGCTACTATTCCAAATTCTACAAGCATAGAACTTTTTGTAAAATACAAAACACCAAAACCAATAGCAGTAGTAATATTTGCTAAAAATAAAGTAATTCCAATAGTTTCGATACTATTCATAATGGCTTTAACTTTATTTCCATGCAACAAAAACTCACTTTGATATTTGTTGATTAAAAAAATACAATTTGGTAAACCTATTACCATAATTAATGGAGCAATTAAACCAGATAATAAAGTTATTTTATAACCAAATAATTCCATGATACCAATTGACCAAATTACACCTATAATAACCACGATCAATGAATAGACAACGATACTAAACGATCTAAAAAAGAGCCACAAAATAATTGAAGTCACTAAAATAGCTAACAATAAAAATAAAGTCATTTCACGTGATACTTTTTTCATTAATTGAGTTCGAATATAAGGCATACCCGAATAATGCATATCTAGGTGGTTTCTTTTGCCATATGCATCCCCAATTTCTTTTATTTCTTTTACAATACTTAATCGACGTTTGGAATCGAGCGCTTTTTTGTTAAATGTAATCGCAATTAAATTTGCACCACTTTCTTTATTGTAAATAATTCCCTCATAAAAAGGTAAGTTGAATATTTCATGTTTTATGCTATCTAATTCTTTTTGAGAATTTATTGGATTTTGAATTAATGGAATTAAACTAAAAGTTTGTAAACTGTCATTTTTCTTGAATGTAAATAAATTAGTTAAAGACATAATGCCCTTAATCCCAGAGATGTTCTTTATTTTAGTGTTTACTTCTGCCCAATCTTTAAATTTTTTGTATTCAAAAAGACTTTTATCCGCAAATCCCATCACCATTACATTTCCATCTTCACCAAATTGACTTTTAAAATTTTTGTATTCGATAAAGGTTGTGTCGGTATCTGGTAAAATTTTAGCGAATTCATATGATAATTCCATTTTATAAGCTTCAAAGCCCATAAATAATGTAAGTAAAAAAATTATAAGACTGAAGGTTAATTTATTTCTTAGTAATATGTTTGAGAATTTTTTCCACATAAAGACTTATTACTTTTTTAATTGCTGAATTCGCTTTTTTATCATTCCCCCTTTTGTATCTTTTATACTATTCATAATAACAAAGGCTGAAGGGTCAATTTTTTCAATTTCGGTATTTAATTTTGCGACTTCTAATCTTGTAATTACTGAATATAAAATATCAATTTCGTCTTTTTTACTTCCTGTTTTCCCATATCCCCTTGCTCCTTTATATATGGTTACGCCTCTTCCTAAATTTTCTGTAATCATCAACCTTATTTTTTCGTTTTTAGCCGAAATAATTGTTACTCCAGTGTATTCTTCAATCCCTTCAATTATAAAATCAACGGTTCTCGAGGCGCAAAGATAAGCTAAAATAGAATATAAGGCCGTTTCGAGAGAAAGTAACCAAGCGGCAAATGAGAAAATAACGACATTAACTAATAAAATGATGTCTCCTATGGTTAAGCCAGTTTTTTTACTCAGCGATATTGCCATAATTTCGGTCCCATCAATTACTCCTCCGCCTCTCATGGCAAGACCAATTCCCGCACCCATAAAAAAACCACCAAATACCGATACTAATAATTTGTCGGCAGTTAAAATCGGGAAATTAAAAATTAATAAGCAAACAGCTAATGCAATAATACCAAACGATGTTTTAATAACAAAACTCTTTCCTATTTGCCTATACCCCATAAAAATAAAAGGTATGTTAAGAACAACAATTAAAATAGGTAGGTTTATAGCCCCTAATTTAGAAATTAACAAAGAAACACCAGTAATACCTCCATCAATAAAATTATTAGGTAATAAAAAACTTTTTAACCCAAATGATGAAGAGCAGACGCCAACTAAAATTAAAAATACATTAATGGTTTCTCGTTTTAAAATTAATTTAAATTCTAAAAAAGATTTTGCTCGAACATGATTACTTATATTAATTTTATGTTCTAAATGTGAACTTTTATATTTTATAAAATAATCTATTAATTTAGCCATTGTTTAGCAGAAAATATTTATCTATTCCAATAATAATTTGTTTTAAAGGTATTAGATTTATTTAAGCTACAAAAATGAAAATAAATAATTAAAAAACAACAAAAACATCTAGTATAAAACTTAAATTTTTTCAAAAAGAAATGTTTTAAAAGGTTTAGTTTCTTATTCTGTTAAACTATTTAGTTATAGAAACTAAATAAAATCAATATTTTACTGATTTATAAAGTATAAATTTATACTTTTACAAAAAAATAATTACATCCAACAAAAAAAACTAAACATGAAAAAATATTTATTTTTACTATCTTTTATTTTACCTTTTATAATTGAAGCACAAGTTGCTCCAATTATGAATTCTATTTCAGGTTCTAGCTCAGTTTGTTCATCACCTAGTAGTCCAAAAATTTATACGGCAATGGCTATTAATTCTCCAAATTCATATTCTTGGTCTGTTAATCCATCATTGGGTGTTATCATTGCAAATCCAACTAATTCAATTACGAGTATTAATTTTCCAAATTCTTATTCCACCTATACTGTTTTTTGTTATGCCATTAATTCTTTTGGAAACAGCAATGTCTTATCAAAAGTGATTTTAGTATCAGAAACGCCAATGGTAACATTTTCTGGTGGTAATACTTTTTGTCAAGGATCTTCTACAAATTTATCGGCAAGTGCTACTAATATTTCAGCAAGTTCTACGTTAATATATAATTGGTTTCCTTCATATGGATTAAACTCTTATAATTCATCAGTAGTAATAGCATCTCCTTCAATTACTACAACTTATACGCTGCACACAACTTTTGGAGCATGTACTAGTACAAATCAAATTACAATTAATGTTTTATTATGCCTTGGAATTGATTTGTTTCAGCAAAATGTTCAATCTTTTTTAAGTTTATACCCCAACCCAACAAGCAATTATTGTAAGCTAATATCTTCAGTATCTCAGAATGTTATAATATTAAATGAATTAGGGCAAACAGTTAAATACTTTTTTTTAATGGCTAATGAAGAAACCTTAATAAATAATTTAGATCCTGGTATTTATATAATTGCTACTGAAAATGAAAAAAAGAAATTAATTATTACGAAATAAAAATTACAGTAAATTAAAAAAACGACTTAGTCGTTTTTTTTTTGCTAATATTTCAGTTCTTAATATATATGAAAAACTATAAAGTAGTTGTTTGTTTTTTTTTAATTGGTATTTTAGTCTCTTCAATTGCAATTTCGCCATTCGCCTTAGATAATTCCTTAACTATAAGGTTTCTTTTTCTATCACTATTTTTAGCAGGTACTTTTTTTTTGATAAAAAAACGAAGCAGTAATTTTTTGATAAATGTAGATGTTTTGCTTTTGACTTATTTTTTATTTACAGTTTATTCTCTACTTTCTTTTTTATGGGCAATAAATATATCAGAGAGTTTCTTTGAAATTGGAAAAACTATATTCTCTTTTTGTGTATTTGTAATTACTTATTATTTATTAAAAAAAGAGTTTACTTATTTTTTTACTGGCATTTTAAAAATTTCTATCGGTATAACTTTTTTGGTTTGTTTTATTGTTATTTGGCAGTGGATTAATATTAATAATAACACCAAAGATTATTTATATATGATTTCTGGAATAAATGGACACAAAAATTTAGTAAGTAGTTTTTTATTTTTACTGCTTTCTTTTTTAACAATTGCTTTATTAAAGTTTAATAATATTTGGAGAATATTAGTTGTATTAGCAATTATTTTTAATTTATTTGTTATTGCATTATTAAGAACAAAGGCTGTTTGGCTTGGAATTGGTGTAGGTGCTTTTTTTATCGGAATATATTATCTAAAAATAAAAAACATAACTTCAATTTTCGTATATCGAAAGAATTATTTGTTTTTAGTTGGATTAATGTTTTGTTTTAATTTATTTTTTTTTAGTATGTTCCAACCCTTAATTAATGTTAGTTTAAAAGAAGAAAATCAAGAGGTTTTAAAGAAAATCAATTTTTTAGATCAAGAACGACTAACTATTTGGTCTAAAACCTATGATTTAAGTAAACAACATTATTTAATTGGAGTAGGGTTAGGGAATTGGCAAATTAATTATCCAAAAGTTGGTTTAAATGGGTTATGGCGTTGCGAAGATTTAAATGTTACATTCCAAAGACCTCATAATGATTTTTTATGGATTCTATCAGAATTAGGGATTGTAGGCCTAAACTTATATTTGTTTTTTATAATTTTAATAATTTTTTTCTTGAACAAAATAATAGGCATCTCTATTTTAAAAAAAGCATCTAATTCTAACGCATTAATAGTACTCGCATTTATAATAGGATTTCTTACGATTTCATTCTTTGATTTCCCAAAGGAGCGAATTGAACATTTAATTTGGATAAATTTGTTGTATGCAGTTGCCTACTTTTATATTAAAAAAGAAAATGAATTACCTTCACTTTTTAAATTTAATTGGTGTTCATGGCAATCAAATTTAGCGATATTAATTTTTTTATTTTTGTTTTATATTGGCTTTTTAAGACAAATTGGGGAGTATTATACAAGAAAAATATACCTTGCTAAAAACTTAAAATTAAATTCAGAGGTGATTAAATTTTGTAGTAAGGCAAAGAGTTTTTTTTACACTATCGATCCAACATCCATCCCTATAACATGGTATAGTGGTAACTCATATGTATTAATGGGCGATTATGTAAATGCTCAAAAAGATTTTATTAAAGCATATCATTATAATCCTTATAATAGAAATGTTTTAAACGATTTAGCTTCTTGTTATGTAATATCAAACCGTTTAGATTTAGCAAAAAAATATTATTCTCAGGCCGCAATTATTAGCCCGCGTTTTGATGAGTCTATTTTAAATTTAACTGTTTTATATATCAATGAACAAAATTATATTAAAGCTCAAGAAAGCTTAAATTCTTTAAAGCATAATTCTGATCGAAGAGATGCCTACCAAAAATTAATAGATGGTAAAATTAAAAAATAGTTTTTTTTGTTAAAATACGCAACAAGCTAATATTCAGTTGAATAAAATAAATTATTTTCGATTAATCTTAAATTTTTCTAATTACATTTGTCATCCGTTTTTATTGAGGCAAAAATGGAAAATAGATAAATGTGTATAACCACTCGAATCTAGCCTTAAAGATTTGATACAATTATTTTTAATAAAATGGCAGAAAACGCCCAATTAACCGGAATCCCGGATTTCGATTGGAATTCAATCGGAAAAAAACAAGACAATTATACAGCTGAAGAAAAAGTAAAGTTGGATGAATTGTATGGTCAAAAATTAAGTACCATAACTGATCTTCAAATTATTGAGGGAGTTATTGTAGCAAAAAATAATCGCGAAGTGGTTGTAAATATTGGTTATAAATCTGATGGAGTTGTTGCTCTTTCTGAGTTTCGTTATAATCCTGATTTAAAAATTGGCGATAAAATCGAAGTGTTTATTGATCAAGCCGAAGATCTTCAAGGACAACTCGTATTATCTCATAAAAAAGCCCGTGCTGGCAAGAGTTGGGATCGTGTTAACGATGCATTAAATAATAACGAAATTATAAAAGGTTTTGTTAAATGCCGTACAAAAGGTGGATTAATTGTTGATGTATTCGGTATCGAAGCATTTCTTCCAGGTTCGCAAATAGATGTTAAGCCAATTCGCGATTACGACGTGTATGTTAATAAAACCATGGAATTTAAAGTGGTTAAAATTAATAACGAATTTAAAAATGTTGTGGTTTCTCATAAAGCTTTAATCGAAGCTGAATTAGAAAGCCAAAAACGCGATATCATTTCTAAATTAGAAAAAGGTCAGGTTTTAGAGGGTACTGTAAAAAATATCACTTCATACGGTGTGTTTATTGATTTAGGTGGTGTTGATGGATTAATTCATATCACCGATTTATCATGGGGTCGTATTAATCATCCTGAAGAAATAGTAAAATTAGATGATAAAATTCAAGTCGTTATTCTTGAGTTTGATGATGAAAAGAAACGAATTGCCTTAGGTTTAAAACAATTAACTCCTCATCCTTGGGAAGCTTTAAGTTCAGAAATAAAAGTAGGAGATAAAATTAAAGGTAAAGTAGTTGTGATAAACGATTATGGCGCATTTATCGAAATCGCTGCTGGAGTTGAAGGTTTAGTTCATGTAAGTGAAATGAGTTGGAGCCAGCATTTAAGAAGTGCGCAAGAGTTTGTTAAAATTGGTCAAGAAATTGAAGCCATCGTTTTAACATTAGATCGCGAAGATCGTAAAATGAGTTTGGGAATGAAACAACTAACTCCTGATCCTTGGAATATGATTATGGAAAAATATTCTAAAGCCTCTAAACATTCAGGTATAGTTCGAAACTTCACTAATTTTGGTGTATTTGTTGAATTAGAAGAAGGTGTTGATGGTTTAGTTCATATTTCTGATTTATCTTGGAGCAAAAAAATAAAACACCCAAGCGAATTTTGTAAAGTAGGAGATAAAATTGAAGTAGTAGTTTTAGAAATAGATGGAGAAAATCGTCGTTTAAGTCTTGGTCACAAACAAATGGAAGAAAATCCATGGGATGTTTTCGAAACTATTTTTATTGTAGATTCTATTCATAAAGGCACTCTTACTTCTTTAAACGATAAAGGTGCTACTATTGGTTTACCCTATGGCGTTGAAGGGTTTTGTCCTTCCCGACATTTAAATAAAGTTGATGGAACTTCTGCAAAAATGGAAGAATCTTTAGATTTTAAAGTAATTGAATTTAGTAAGGATTCTAAGCGTATTGTTGTGTCTCATGCTCGTATTCACGAAGAGGTAAAAGAAGAAGTGAGAAAGACAGAAAGGGCCACCAAAAAAGCTGATTTTGATGAAAGTAAAAAAGCAGTTAAAAAAGTAAAAGATAATCAAGAAAAAACCACTTTAGGTGATATTTCTGCTCTATCTGACTTAAAAAATAAATTAGACGGTAAAAAATAATAACCGTTAATTTTATATTAATAAAAAACTCCCAAAACGACGAGTTCGTTTAAAGGGCAACTAATAAACCTTGCTAGGTTTTTAGTTTTTGAGAACCAAAACCCGCTTCCTTAATAGGAAAGCGGGTTTTTGGTTTTTAAATATTTTTATAATCAATTATATTCTAACTACGATAAAAAATCTTTTCATTGCTGAATAAAAGCATGCAATAAAATAGAATTAATAGCGTTAAATAGTTTAAACCATTAAAATAATTAATATCGCCTATGATTAAAACATCTACCCACCAAATTGATTTTTCAAATAAAAAAAAAGAAAAAACAACTCCTGTTTTTAAAGATTATTTTTTTGAACCTTCTCAAATTTCATTGCAAAACATTTTAAATTTTAGTAAAAATTTAGAAGTAATACCCTCAAAATTTATCACATATATTGAGATTTTAAAAAGTTAAATTCAAAATTTTCTTCTTAAAATCGATCAAATACAGATTCTTTTTTTTCTTATAAATTCTATTGTTTTTGTAATAATCGTAAATTGAGATAAGTCAAAAATAGACTTAAAATTTTCAATATTTTGCGAGTCGTTTTCATTTCTGGAGCAATTAAAAATAAAAATTAAAATAATTCAACAAAAATGGTTGGAAGTTAAAAATATTTTATTATCTTTGCCCTCCTTAAAAAAGGAAACAAGCTGAAAACCAATAATATCAAGTAATACAAAGCATATAAAATGCCTACAATACAGCAATTAGTAAGAAAAGGTCGCACAAAACCGACCAATAAAAGTAAATCGGCCGCTTTAGACTCATGTCCGCAACGCCGTGGTGTATGTACAAAAGTTTATACAACTACACCCAAAAAACCTAACTCTGCCATGCGTAAAGTTGCGAAAGTTCGTTTAACAAATAAGCAAGAAATTATCGCCTATATTCCTGGCGAAGGCCATAACCTTCAAGAGCACTCTATTGTTTTGGTGCGCGGTGGTCGTGTTAAAGATTTACCTGGTGTTCGTTATCATATTGTTCGCGGTAGCTTAGACACTGCAGGTGTTGAAGGTCGTAAGCAGCAACGTTCTAAATATGGCACCAAACGTCCTAAAGCCGGTGCAGCAGCCCCAGCTAAGAAAAAATAATATTATTAAGATTTTATAAAATGAGAAAAGCCAAAGCAAAAAAACGAGTGTTGTTACCAGATCCGATTTATAACGATACATTGGTAACACGTTTTTTAAATAATTTAATGTACGATGGTAAAAAAAATACTGCATCAACTATTTTTCATGATGCAATTGCCATTGTGGCTCAACGTACAAATGAAGATGGATTAGAAGTATGGAAAAAAGCCTTAACTAATGTAACACCTCAAGTAGAAGTACGTTCTCGTCGTGTTGGTGGTTCAACTTTTCAAATTCCTTCTGAAATTCGCCCCGATCGTAAGGTTTCTATGGCAATGAAATGGTTAATATCTTATTCTAGAAAGCGTAACGAAAAATCAATGGCTCAAAAATTAGCAGGCGAAATTGTTGCGGCTTCTAAAGAAGAAGGTGCTTCATTTAAAAAGAAAGAAGACATTCACAAAATGGCAGAAGCCAATAAAGCATTTTCACATTTTAGATTTTAATTAACCAAATGGACTTACGTTATACAAGAAATATTGGAATTGCTGCTCATATTGATGCAGGTAAAACTACCTGTACCGAAAGGATTTTATATTATACCGGCGTTAATCACAAAATAGGAGAAGTGCACGATGGTGCAGCTACTATGGATTGGATGGCACAAGAGCAAGAGCGTGGTATCACTATTACTTCAGCAGCAACCACTTGTTTTTGGAAATATCGTGAAAATAATTATAAAATTAATATTATTGACACACCCGGTCACGTTGATTTTACGGTTGAAGTTAACCGTTCTTTACGTGTATTAGATGGTTTAGTATTTTTGTTTTCTGCTGTTGATGGTGTTGAGCCTCAATCTGAAACAAATTGGCGTTTAGCAGATAATTATAATGTTACCCGTATCGGTTTCGTAAATAAAATGGACCGTCAAGGTGCTGATTTTCTTAAAGTTGTTAAACAAACTCGCGAAATTTTAGGCGGTAATGCTGTCCCTCTTCAATTACCAATTGGATCCGAAGAAAATTTTATTGGAGTTGTAGATTTAATAAATTTCCGTGGTATTGTTTGGAATGAAGGTGATAAAGGAATGACTTTTAAAGAAGTTCCAATTCCAGCTGATATGATGGAGGAAGCCACAGAGTGGAGAGAGAAAATGTTAGAAGCAGTTTCAGATTTTGATGATAACATCATGCAAAAGTTTTTTGATGCCCCTGAAACAATTACTGAAAGAGAAGTACTGGACGCTTTGCGTAAAGCTTGTGTTGCAAATAAAATAGTTCCAATGGTTTGTGGAAGTGCTTTTAAAAATAAAGGCGTACAAACCATGTTGGATTTAGTGATGGAATTAATGCCATCTCCTCTCGATAAAAATAATATTACAGGAATTAATCCTGATACAGAAAAAGAAGTTACTCGTAAGCCTGATGTTACTGAACCTTTTACAGCTTTGGCTTTTAAAATAGCAACCGATCCTTTTGTTGGTCGTTTGTGTTTTATTCGTGCCTATTCTGGTCGTTTAGATGCTGGTTCTTATGTATTTAATACCCGTTCTGGTAATAAAGAACGTATATCGCGTATTTTTCAAATGCATGCCAATAAACAAAACCCAGTTGAGTTTTTAGAGGCTGGAGATATTGGCGCAGTTGTTGGATTTAAAGATATTCGCACCGGAGATACTCTCTGTGATGAAAAAAATCCTATCGTATTAGAAGCAATGAATTTCCCTGAACCAGTTATTGCTATTGCTATTGAGCCTAAAACTCAAGGCGATTTAGATCGTTTAGGAGTAGGTTTAAATAAATTGGCCGAAGAAGATCCAACTTTCCGTGTAAAAACTGATGAGGATTCTGGTCAAACAATTATTTCTGGAATGGGCGAACTTCATCTAGAAATCATCGTAGATCGTTTAAAAAGAGAATTTAAAGTAGAGGTAAACCAAGGTGCGCCTCAAGTTGCTTATAAAGAAGCTATTTCAGGCACCATAAATCATCGTGAAGTATACAAAAAACAATCTGGTGGTCGTGGTAAATTTGCCGATATGAAAATTACTCTCGGTCCAGTTGATGCAGATTTTGATACATCAAAAACTGGAGGATTACAATTTGTTAACGAAATTACTGGTGGTAATATTCCTCGTGAATTTATTCCTGCAGTTGAAAAAGGATTCAAAAACTCATTATCAAATGGTGTATTAGCTGGATATCCTCTTGTAGGATTAAAAGTTATACTTACCGATGGTTCTTATCACGCAGTTGACTCAGACGCTTTATCTTTCGAGATTTGTGCTCGTAGTGCATACCGCGAAGCATTACCTAAATGTAAACCAGTTTTATTAGAGCCTATTATGAAAGTTGAGGTTTTAACACCTGAACAAAATATGGGTGACGTTGTAGGCGATTTAAATCGTCGTCGTGGTCAAATTGAAGGTATGGATTCTAAAGGAAATGCTCAAGTTATTAAAGCAAAGGTTCCTCTATCTGAAATGTTTGGTTATGTAACTCAGTTACGTACTTTAACTTCAGGCCGAGCTACCTCAACGATGGAATTTAGTCATTACAACGAAGCACCAGTTAATATTGCTGCCGACGTAATTTCAAAAGCAAAAGGAAAAACAGAAAAAGTTTAAAAAAATAAACCAAATAAATACGTTCTTTTAATATGAGCCAAAGAATTAGAATAAAACTAAAATCATACGATTTTAATTTAGTTGACAAGTCAGCTGAGAAAATTGTAAAAACTGTAAAAGCAACTGGTGCCGTTGTAAATGGACCAATTCCTTTACCTACTAACAAACGGATTTTTACAGTATTAAAATCTCCACACGTTAATAAAAAAGCTCGCGATCAGTTTCAATTGTGTGCCTATAAGCGTTTGTTAGATATTTATAGCTCATCTTCTAAAACTGTTGATGCTTTAATGAAGTTGGAATTGCCTAGCGGAGTTGAAGTAGAAATTAAGGTTTAGCATTTCACTGTTAGCTAACAGTATTAAAAAATTAATAATAATTAAAAGAATAATAATTAATAAAAAATAAAATGTCAGGATTAATTGGTAAAAAAGTAGGAATGACTAGCTTCTTCGATGCCAATGGTAAATATTTACCATGCACAGTTATAGAAGCAGGTCCTTGCGTAGTTACGCAAGTAAAAACCAATGAAAAAGACGGGTACACAGCTGTTCAGCTGTCATTTGATGAGAAAAAAGAAAAAAACACATCAGGGGCAATGAAAGGTCATTTTGCAATTGCTAAAACAACACCAAAACGCAAAATTGTTGAATTCCGTCATTTCGAGGAAAGTAAAAATTTAGGCGAGGTTCTTACTGTAGATTTATTTGCAGAAGGAGATTTTGTCGATATTATTGGAACAAGTAAAGGAAAAGGTTTTCAAGGTGTAGTTAAACGTCACGGATTTAGTGGAGTAGGGCACGCTAACAAATCTCATGGTCAACATGATCGCGAGAGAGCACCTGGTTCTTTGGGAGCATCTTCAGATCCTTCTCGTGTTATGCCTGGTCATCGTATGGGTGGTAGAATGGGTGGTGATCGAAAGAAAGTTCAAAATCTAGTAATAGTTAAAATTATGCCTGAAAAAAATCTGATCCTTATTAAAGGTTCGGTTCCAGGTGCAAAAGGGTCTTACGTTTTAATAGAGAAGTAATCATGCAAGTAGAGATATTAAACATAAGTGGAAAAAAAACAGCCAAAAAAGCGGATTTAATAGATTCGATTTTTTCGGCAGAGCCAAATGATCATTGTATTTATCTTGATGTGAAGCAATTTTTAGCTAATCAACGTCAAGGTACACATAAATCAAAAGAACGCGCAGAAATTTCGCGTACCACAAAAAAATTAAAAAAACAAAAAGGAACTGGTGGAGCTCGAGCCGGTTCAATGAAATCGCCATTATTCATTGGTGGAGGTCGTGCTTTTGGTCCTAGACCTCGCGATTATTCTTTTAAATTGAATAAAAAAGTAAAGGCTTTGGCTCGTATTTCAGCTTTAACTTATAAAGCAAAAGATAATAAAATTACAGTTTTAGAGGACTTTAATTTTGAAGCTCCAAAAACTAAAAATTACGTAGATTTAATGAAAAACTTAAACCTAAGTGATAAAAAAACCCTTTTAGTATTGGGTGATTCAAATAACAATGTATATTTGTCGTCCCGAAATATTCAGGGTGTTAAAGTTGTAAAAGCATCTGATTTAAATACTTATGATATTTTAAATGCAGAGACTTTAATTTTAGCAGAAAGTTCAGTAAAAGTACTTGAAACAATTTTAAATAAGTAAAATGGATATTTTAATAAAGCCAATCATTACAGAAAAAATGACTTCACAAGCCGAAAAGCTTAATCGTTATGGTTTTGTAGTAGATAAGAGGGCTAACAAATTAGAAATAAAAGTTGCCATAGAAGCCATGTATGGAGTTAAAGTCGATTCGGTTAATACTCAACAATACGTTGGAAAAGTAAAAACCAGAAACACTACTCGTGGCGTTGCTGTTGGCAGAGTAAATCGTAACAAAAAAGCGATTGTAACTCTTAAAACAGGTGAAGTAATTGATTTTTACGCTAGTATATAATTTTAGTAAAACGAATTTAAAATGGGATTAAAAAAATATAGACCACTCACTCCAAGTTTAAGATATACCTTAACTTCTGAGTTTGCCGAAATTACTGCATCTGAGCCAGAAAAAAGTTTAATTGTTAAAACAAACTACTCTTCAGGTGGACGTAATAATTCTGGTAAAATGACCATGCGTTACATTGGCGGAGGTCATAAAAAAGTTATTCGCGCGATTGATTTTAAACGTGATAAAGATGGAATTGAAGCTACTGTAAAAACTGTTGAATATGATCCAAATCGTTCGGCTCGTATTGCTTTAGTTTTTTACAAAGATGGTGAAAAACGTTATATCATTGCTCCTCAAGGAATTAAAGTTGATCAAAAAATCATGTCAGGTAAAGGTGCAGCTCCAGAAATCGGAAACACATTATTTTTATCTGAAATTCCATTAGGAACTATTATTCATAACATCGAATTACGCCCGGGACAAGGTGCTGTTTTAGCTCGTAGTGCCGGTGGATACGCCCAATTAACTGCTCGCGATGGAAAATATGCAATTTTACGTATGCCATCTGGCGAAGTTCGTATGATTTTAATTACTTGTAAGGCTACCATTGGTGCTGTATCAAATCCTGATCATAATCAAGAAGTTTATGGAAAAGCAGGCCGTTCTCGTTGGTTAGGAGTTCGTCCACGTACTAGACCAGTAGCTATGAATCCTGTTGATCATCCAATGGGTGGAGGTGAAGGCCGTGCATCAGGTGGACAACCTCGCTCTCGTAAAGGTTTACCTTCTAAAGGATTTAAAACTCGTTACAAAGCAAAAGCATCTAATAAACACATTATAGAAAGAAGAAAAAAATAATTAATAACGTTTAATGGTTTCGGTTTACCGAAATTTCAGAACCAAAAAAAAGAAAAATGTCAAGATCATTAAAAAAAGGCCCTTTTATCGATTACAATCTTGAAGGTAAGGTTGAAAAGATGAATCAAAGCGGAAAAAAATCTGCAATTAAGACTTGGGCTCGTCGTTCAACAATTCCACCAGAGTTTGTGGGGCATACTTTTGCCGTTCATAATGGTGCTAAATTTATTCCAGTTTATGTAACCGAAAATATGGTTGGTCATAAATTAGGAGAGTTTTCACCAACTCGCATATTTAAAGGGCACGCTGGTCATAATAAAAAATAATTAGAAACCATGGGAAAAAGAAAAAGATTAGTAGCCGAAAAACGAAAAGAAGAAAATAAAAGCTCTTTTTTTGCAAAATTAAATAATTGCCCAACCTCTCCACGTAAAATGCGTCAAGTTGCAGATTTAGTTAGAGGAATGGATGCATATACTGCTTTAAATGTATTAAAATTTAATACTCGTGAAGCATCAGGAAGATTAGAAAAATTATTAAAATCTGCTATCGCTAATTACGAACAAAAAAGTCAACAACGTGCCGAAGAAGGTACCTTATTTGTTAAAGAAGTGATGGTTGATAGCGCACTGATGGTTAAGCGTTTACGTACCGCACCTCAAGGTCGTGGCTACCGAATTAGAAAACGTACAAATCATGTAACTTTAATTTTAGACACAAAAAATATTTAATAAGAAATGGGACAAAAAGTAAATCCAATTGGTATTAGGTTAGGAATCATCAAAGGATGGGATTCTAACTGGTTTGGTGGTAAAGACTACGGAGATAAATTAATGGAAGATGATACAATCAGAAATTATGTTAAGGCTCGTCTTCCTAAAGGTAGCATTTCTAAGATTGTAATAGAAAGAACTCTAAAATTAGTTACAGTTACTATTAACACTGCCCGCCCCGGTATCATTATCGGAAAAGGTGGTAAAGAAGTAGATAAATTAAAGGAAGAATTAAAAAAACTAACTAAAAAAGAGATCCAAATTAATATATTTGAAATTAAAAGACCTGAATTAGATGCTCGTTTAGTTGCTGATAGTATTGCACGACAAGTTGAAGGACGTATTTCCTTCCGTCGCGCAGCAAAAATGTCAATGGCATCTACTATGAGATTAGGTGCTGAAGGAATTAAAATTAAAGTATCAGGTCGTTTAGGTGGTGCAGAAATGGCGCGTTCAGAAGGCTATAAAGAAGGAAGAACACCTTTACATACTTTACGTGCAGACATCGATTACGCTGTTGCTGAAGCACATACCTCTTATGGTCGTATCGGAATTAAAGTTTGGATTTGTCGCGGAGAAGTTTTTGGTAAGAGAGATTTATCTCCTAACGCAGGCTTATTCAAAGAAAAAGGACCTAATTCAGGTGGTGATAGAAGAGATAACGATCGTCCAAAGTTTAGTGGAAAAAAAAGACCTAAAAGAGAAGATAAATAAAATTAGTATCAGATAAAAATTTAATTCATGTTACAACCAAAAAGATCAAAATATAGAAAATCACAAAAAATGAAAATGAAGGGCGACGCAAAACGTGGTCATGAGTTAGCATTTGGTTCATTTGGAATTAAAGCCATGGACGAGTGTAGAATGACAGGTCGTCAAATTGAGGCTGCTCGTATTGCTATTACCCGTTTTATGAAACGTGAAGGACAGGTTTGGATTCGTATTTTTCCAGATCGACCGGTAACTTCAAAACCTGCTGAGGTTCGTATGGGTAAGGGTAAGGGTGCTCCTGAATATTGGATGGCACCAGTAAAACGTGGTCGTATTTTGTTTGAAGCTGAAGGAGTGCCTTTAGCTGTTGCAAAAGAAGCTCTTCGTTTAGCAGCTCAAAAATTACCAATTGTTACTAAATTTATAGTTCGCAGAGATTACGTTGAATCGGCTGTTTAGCAACTAATTGAAAATAAAGATATTAATCTTTTTAATTAAACCGTTACTTTGATTAAATGTTGATTAAAAATGTTCTAACAAAAGAACAAAATTAAAAATAAATTAAAAATGAAAAATAAAGATATAGTAAATTTACCCGATCAGGATCTTATCGAAAAGGTAAAAGATGAAAAAGCTGCTTTAAATAAAATGACTTTAAACCATGCTATTTCTCCTGTTGAAAACCCTTCTAAAATACGCTTTAATCGTAGAAATATTGCGCGTATGGTTACAGAAGTAATAAAACGTAAAAATACTTCAAACAAATAATTGATAGAGAATTATGGAAATGGAAAGAAACTTAAGAAAAGAAAAAGTTGGTGTTGTTAAAAGTAACAAGATGGATAAAAGCATCGTTGTTTCTGTTATGCGTAAAGTAAAGCACCCTAAATATGGTAAATTTCTTAAAAAAACAAGTACTTTCGTTGCTCACGATGAGAAAAACGAATGCAGTATTGGAGATACCGTAAAAATTGCTGAAACTCGCCCTTTAAGTAAAACTAAAAATTGGCGTTTAGTTGAAGTTGTTGAAAAAGTTAAATAATTTAGAGTTAATCGATAATAAAAATTTAAAATGATACAAAACGAATCCAGATTAACCGTAGCTGATAACAGTGGTGCTAAAGAAGTGCTAGTTATTCGTGTATTGGGTGGGACAAAAAAGCGTTACGCCTCAATTGGTGATAAAGTGGTAGTTACTATTAAACATGCTATGCCAAGTGGAAATGCAAAAAAAGGCACAGTAAGTAAAGCTGTAATCGTAAGAACTAGAAAAGAAATAAGCCGAGCAGATGGGTCATATATTCGTTTTGATGACAATGCTGTAGTCTTATTAAATCCAACTGATGAAATTCGTGGCACTCGTATTTTTGGACCAGTAGCTCGTGAATTACGCGACAAACAATTTATGAAAATAATTTCATTAGCACCAGAAGTGCTTTAAATATTTATAGATAAGAAAACATGTCTAAGATAAAATTAAAAAAAGGCGATACCGTTAAAGTAATTTCTGGAGAATCCAGAGGTAAGCAAGGTAAAATCGTTACAATAGACCCAAAAAAATTGCGCGCTATTGTTGAAGGTGTTAATATGGTTAGTAAAAGTGAAAAACCAAACGCCAAAAATACCAATGGTGGTATTGTAAAAAAAGAAGGTTCAATCCACATCTCAAATTTAATGTTTTTAGAAGGTGGTAAAACTGTTCGCATCGGTCGTAAATTAAATGAGACAACTCAAAAAATTGAGCGCATCTCTTCAAAAACTAAGGAATCAATTAAATAATGGCAAAAACAACTTACCAACCTCGTTTAAAAGGTAAATATCGTGACGAAATCGTTTCGACATTACAAAAACAATTTCAATACACCTCAACAATGCAAGTTCCAAAATTGCAAAAAATTTGTATCAACCAAGGTGTAGGCGATGCTGTTTCTGATAAGAAATTAATTGAATCAGCGGTTAAAGAAATGACTACAATTTCTGGTCAAAAAGCAGTCGCAACTTATTCAACAAAAGATATTTCTAATTTTAAATTACGTAAAGGTGTTGCAATTGGTGCTCGCGTTACTTTACGTGGCGATAAAATGTACGAGTTTTTAGATCGTTTAATTGCATCAGCACTTCCACGTATTCGTGATTTTAAAGGTGTAAATGACAAAGGATTTGATGGCCGAGGAAATTATACATTAGGAGTAACTGAACAAATTATTTTCCCTGAAATTGATATTGACAAAGTGAGTAAAATTGCAGGAATGGATATTACTTTTGTAACTTCTGCTCCAACAGATAAAGAAGCTCACGCATTATTAACTGAATTTGGAATTCCTTTCAAAAAGAAACAAGCATAAGAAATGGCAAAAGAATCAATGAAGGCCCGTGAGGTCAAACGTAAAAGATTAGTTGAAAAGTATGCAGCTAAGCGAGAAGAGCTTAAAAAAGCAAACGATTCAGTAGGATTGCAAAAATTACCACGTAACTCTTCAAAAGTTCGTGTTCGTAATCGTTGTAATTTGACGGGTCGCCCTCGTGGATATATGCGTACATTTGGTGTAAGTCGTGTAACATTCCGAGAAATGGTTCTTTTCGGATTAATACCTGGCTTAACTAAAGCAAGCTGGTAAAAAAAATAAATGTTGCGGGTATTGTAAATATGTGTATATTTGCGACCTCAAAAATTAATAAATAATTGTTTCATATAATTATTCTGTTAATACGGAATAACATATAAACTTAAAAAATGACAGATACAGTATCAGATTACTTAACTCGTGTTAGAAACGCGATAAAGGCAAACCACCGCGTTGTTGAAGTTCCGGCTTCCAATCTAAAAAAAGAAATTACAAAAATTCTTTTTGAAAAGGGTTATATTTTAAACTACAAGTTTGAAGAAACCGAAAATAAACAAGGCTTAATAAAGATAGCCTTAAAGTATCATCCATTAACAAAAATACCTGCCATTCGTACATTAGAGCGTATTTCTAGTCCAGGTTTACGTAAGTATTCTGGTGTAGTTAAAATGCCTCGTGTATTAAACGGATTAGGTATCGCAATTATTTCTACTTCTAAAGGTGTTATTACCGATAAAGAAGCTAAGAAGTTAAATGTTGGTGGCGAAGTTTTATGTTATATTTCATAATTTAATAGGAGGAAAATTAACATGTCACGTATAGGAAAAGCCCCAATAGTATTACCAAAAGGAGTAGAGGTAAAGATCAATAACGGTTTAGTAACCGTTAAAGGATCAAAAGGAGAATTAACTCAGAAAGTTGATTTAGATATCAACGTTGCTATTCACGAAGACCAAATATTGGTTACTCGTCCAACAGATCAAAAACGTCATAGAGCACTTCATGGTTTATACCGTTCTTTAATTGCTAACATGATTAAAGGAGTTAGCGAAGGTTTTAAAACTGAGCAAGAACTAGTTGGTGTAGGTTATCGTGCAACAAATAAAGGACAAATGTTAGAATTATCCTTAGGGTATTCTCATAACATCTCTTTTGAGTTGCCAAAAGAAATTAAAGTAACTACCACTGCTGAAAAAGGACAAAACCCTAAAATAATAATGGAAAGTGCAGATAAGCAATTGATAGGTATGGTTGCTGCTAAAATAAGAAGCCTTCGTAAACCAGAGCCTTACAAAGGTAAAGGTATTAAGTTTGTTGGCGAGCAACTTAGAAGAAAAGCTGGTAAATCAGCTTCAAAAAAATAATTCAATAAAGTATTAATCATCTTTAAAAAATTAAAAAGATGGCAGGAAGTAAACAAGATAGAAGAACAAAAATTAAATTTAAATTGCGCAAATCCATTAATGGAACATCGCAATCACCTCGCTTAAGTGTATACCGCAGTAATGCTGAAATATATGCTCAATTAATAGACGATAAAGGTGGAAAAACTTTATTAGCAGTTGGTTCTGTAGATAAATCTATTCAATCGACTAAAGTCAATAAAATTGAAAAAGCGAAATTGGTTGGTAAATTATTAGCCGAAAAAGCTGTTGCAAACGGAATCACCGAAGTGGTTTTCGATCGTAATGGTTTTTTATATCATGGTCGAGTAAAATCGTTAGCCGAAGGTGCTCGCGAAGGAGGTTTAAAATTCTAAAATACTAATAGATGTCAAAAGAAGTAGTAAAACGCGTTAAATCAAGCGAAATAGAGTTAAAAGATAAATTAGTTGCTATTCAACGTGTAACCAAAGTAACAAAGGGTGGTCGCCACTTTAGTTTTTCTGCCATTGTTGTGGTTGGAAACGAAAAAGGCGTTATTGGTCAAGGTTTAGGTAAAGCAAATGAGGTAACTGATGCCATTACAAAAGGTATTGAAGATGCAAAAAAGAGTTTGGTTAAAGTGCCAGTATTAAATGGAACTGTTCCTCATGCTCAAGAAGGTAAATTTGGAGGAGCCCGCGTTTTTTTAAAGCCTGCTGCTCATGGAACTGGTGTTATTGCAGGTGGTGCCATGCGTGCTGTTTTAGAAAGTGTTGGTATTACTGATGTATTAGCAAAATCAAAAGGTTCTAGTAATCCTCATAATTTAGTAAAAGCTACCCTAGATGCTTTAATGAAGATGCGAGATCCAATTACTATTGCTCAACAACGTGGAATTAAATTATCAAGAGTGTTTAACGGATAAAATTGAAACAATGGGAAAAGTAAAATTAACATTAGTTAAAAGCACCGCTAAACGCAGTCCATCTCAAAAGGCAACTTTAATTGCTTTAGGTTTGGGAAAAACTCATAGTTCGGTGCAAAAAGAGGTTAATCCTGCGATAGAAGGTATGATTAACAAGGTAAAACATGTTTTAAAAGTTGAAAATATTTAATAGAACACAAGATGAATTTAAGTGAATTAAAACCTGAAAAAGGATCTGTAAAAACAAATTATCGTCGTGGTCGTGGGCAAGGTTCTGGTGGCGGAGGAACTGCTACTCGTGGTCATAAAGGAGCTCAATCGCGTTCTGGCCACTCTAAAAAAGTAGGTTTTGAAGGTGGTCAAATGCCTTTGCAACGTCGCGTTCCAAAATTTGGCTTTAAAAATATTAACCGAATTAATCATCATGGTATTAATTTAGATAGCATTCAGCAATTAGTAGATTCTACTAAAATTACCGAAATTAATTTTGATGTTTTAATTGTAAATGGCTTAGCTCATAAAGGCGATTTAGTGAAAATTATGGGTCGTGGCGAATTAAAATCAAAAGTAGATATTAAAATACATGCCTTTACAGCCTCAGCTAAAAAAGCTGTTGAAGAAAAAGGTGGAACTATAACTGAGATAAACTAATATATGAAGCGTTTTATAGATACACTTCGAAACATTTGGACCATTGAGGAACTAAGACAAAGAATCATAGTTACTCTAGGTTTGGTTTTGATTTATCGCTTAGGGTCATATGTGGTTCTTCCTGGTGTTAATGTTGATGCTTTAAACTCTGCTAACAATTCTAACGACACTGGTGGTATTGTAGGATTAATAAATATGTTTGCAGGTGGAGCTTTTTTACGTGCATCTATCTTCGGTTTAGGTATAATGCCATACATTACAGCATCTATTATTATTCAATTACTCGGAATGGCTGTGCCTTACTTTCAGAAAATGCAAAGAGAAGGAGAAAGTGGTCGAAAAAAAATCAATCAATATACTCGTTTTTTAACAATTGCAGTAACTGCAGTTCAAGCTCCAGGTTATATAGCTTCAATTAAATCATCTGCTCCTCAGGCATTTACCGATTTAAGTTCATTTTGGTGGGTTCAATCTATTTTTATATTAATAACGGGTACCATGTTTGTAATGTGGTTAGGCGAGCGTATTACCGATAAAGGTTTAGGTAATGGTATTTCATTAATCATTATGATTGGGATTATTTCACGTTTACCTTTTGCTTTTTTATCCGAAGTTAAGTCAAGAACCTCTGGTAATGGCGGTTTAATAATCTTTTTGATAGAAATTGTAATTCTACTATTAGTTATTGTTTTTTCTATTTTATTGGTTCAAGGTACTAGACGAATACCTGTACAATTTGCAAAGAAAATAGTAGGTAACAAACAATATGGTGGAGTTAGACAATATATCCCCTTAAAAGTAAATGCTGCAGGAGTTATGCCAATCATTTTCGCTCAAGCTATTATGTTTATTCCTGCTGCAATATCTGGTTTTTCTGGAAGTTCGAGTGGTGTTTTTTCTGAAAGATATGGCTTTTGGTATAATTTAATCTTTGCGATTATGATTATTTTATTTACTTATTTTTATACTGCAATCATGGTTAATCCAAATCAATTAGCCGATGATATGAAAAGAAATGGCGGTTTTATACCAGGAATAAAACCCGGCAAAAAAACTGCGGAATTTATAGATCAAGTAATGAGTAGAATTACTTTACCAGGCTCTATATTTTTAGCCGGTGTTGCCATTATGCCCGCTTTTGCCCAAAAATTGGGAATTAATAGTGCTTTTGCTGATTTTTATGGAGGAACTTCTTTATTGATATTAGTTGGCGTTGTTCTTGATACATTACAACAAGTAGAAACATATTTATTAAATAGACATTATGACGGGTTAATGAAAACAGGCAGAATAAAGGGTAGGGGAGCTAATTCAATGATGGTTCAACAGGGTTAATTTTAATAATGGCCAAACAATCAAATATTGAAATAGATGGAACGATTATTGAAGCATTAAGTAATGCAATGTTTAGAGCAGAGTTAGAAAATGGTCATATAGTTACAGCGCATATTTCTGGTAAAATGCGAATGCACTACATTAAAATTTTACCAGGAGATAAAGTGAAATTAGAAATGAGCCCTTATGATTTATCAAAGGCTAGGATTACTTTTAGATACAAATAAAAATTACAAAAATGAAAGTTAGAGCATCCATCAAAAAAAGAAGCGTAGATTGCAAAATTGTGCGACGCAAAGGAAAATTGTACGTAATTAATAAAAAAAACCCAAAGTTTAAACAAAGACAGAAATAAAATTCATCTTTGAAAATATTTTTAAAAATTTTATTTAATAAAAAATGGCACGTATAGCTGGTATAGATTTACCTAAAAACAAAAGAGGCGTAGTAGGTTTAACCTATATCTACGGAATTGGAAGCAGTAGAGCTGCTAAAATTTTGAGTGAAGCTGGAATTCACCATGATAAAAAAGTAAACGAGTGGTCAGATGATGAGCAAAATGCAATTCGTAATTTGATTAACAATAGCTTTAAAATTGAAGGCGCCCTTCGGTCTGAAGTTCAATTAAACATTAAACGTTTAACTGACATCAATAGTTATAGAGGTATTCGTCATAGAAACAGTTTACCTGTTCGTGGTCAGCGTTCTAAAACAAATGCTCGTACTCGTAAGGGTAAACGTAAAACAATTGCCAATAAAAAAATGGCAGCTAAATAATAATTAAAAATTAAGTTACAATACAAATGGCAAAACAACCCACAGCTGCAAATAACGCAAAAACAACTCAGCGTAAACGCACAGTAAAGGTAGAAGCAACTGGCGAAGCCCACATTAATGCTACTTTTAACAATATTATAATTTCATTAACTAATATTTCTGGACAAGTTATTTCTTGGAGTAGTGCTGGTAAAATGGGATTTAGAGGTTCTAAAAAGAACACGCCTTATGCCGCTCAAATGGCAGCTGCAGATTGTAGTAAGGTTGCTTTTGACGCAGGTTTGCGAAAAGTTAAAGTTTACGTTAAAGGTCCGGGTGGCGGAAGAGAAAGTGCAATCAGAACAATTGCTACTTCAGGAATTGAAGTTTCTGAAATTATGGATATTACGCCAATGCCACATAATGGTTGTCGTCCTCCTAAACGTCGTAGAGTATAATAAATAAAAAAAGCCGGTCTCGGTTATCGAGATTTGGAGTTGATCATCTATAGGGTTTTCAACTTAAATAATAACTAAAAAAAATGATTATTTAAAATGGCAAGGTACACAGGTCCAAAATCAAAAATCGCTCGTAAATTCAGAGAACCAATATTTGGTCCGGATAAAGCGTTAGAAAAAAAGAATTACCCTCCAGGGCAACACGGAAACACAAAAAAACGTGCAAAACAATCTGAATACGCTATTCAGTTAATGGAAAAACAAAAAGCTAAATATACGTATGGTATTTTAGAAAAACAGTTTGCTAGAACTTTTGATAAAGCAGCTCGCTCGCATGGTATTACCGGCGAAGTGTTATTGCAATTAATAGAAAGTCGTTTAGATAATGTTGTTTATCGTCTTGGAATTGCACCTTCTCGCAGAGGCGCTCGTCAACTAGTATCTCATGCTCACATTACCGTTAATGGTTCTGTTGTAAATATTGCATCTTTTACTCTAAAACCAGGTGACGTTATTGCTGTGCGCGAAAAATCTAAGTCCTTAGAAATTATTTCAAACGCTGTTTCAGGAGCAGTAAATAAACATGCTTGGTTAGATTTTGATAGATCTTCCTTAAGCGGTAAATTTCTTTCTCGTCCTGAGCGCTCTCAGATACCTGAAAATATAAAAGAACAATTGATAGTTGAATTGTACTCTAAATAATTAATTAAAAATTTTTTTAAAATAAAAAATATGGCAATTTTAAATTTCGTAAAACCTGATAAGGTTATCATGATTAACTCAAATGAAACGGTTGGACAGTTTGAGTTTAGGCCCCTTGAACCAGGATTTGGTATCACTATTGGAAACTCTCTTCGTCGTATTCTTTTATCTTCTCTCGAAGGTTATGCAATTACTAGCTTAAGAATTGAAGGTGTTGACCATGAGTTTTCTACCGTTAAAGGTGTTGTTGAAGATGTTACTGAAATAGTTTTAAACTTAAAACAAGTTCGTTTTAAAAAACAATTAGATAATCACGATAACGAAAAAATTACGGTTCACTTTTCAGGTGCCGATAAATTTACAGCTGGCGATATTGCAAAATATGTGAATGGCTTTCAAATTTTAAACCCTGATTTAGTTATTTTTAATTGCGACCCTTCTGTTCGTTTAAAAATGGAATTAACAGTTGAACGTGGCCGTGGTTATGTTCCTGCTGAAGAAAATAAAACTAATAGTGCACCAATTGGAACTATTTTTATCGATTCTATTTATACACCTATTAAAAACGTAAAATATAATATTGAAAACTATCGTGTTGAGCAAAAAACCGACTACGAACGTTTAATTTTTGATATTATTACTGATGGTTCAATTCATCCTAAAGATGCTTTAAAAGAAGCTGCAAAGATTCTAATCTATCATTTTATGTTGTTTTCTGATGAAAAAATCACTTTAGATACTGAAGAAAAACGAAATGATGAAGAATTTGATGAATCAAGCCTTCACATGCGTCAATTATTAAAAACTAAGTTAGTAGATATGGACTTATCTGTTCGTGCTTTAAATTGCTTAAAAGCAGCTGATGTTGAAACGTTAGGAGAATTGGTGTCGTTTAATAAAAATGATTTGTTGAAATTCAGAAACTTTGGTAAAAAATCGTTAACCGAATTAGAAGACTTAGTTCAAGCTAAAACTTTACAATTTGGAATGAATGTGGCAAAATATAAATTAGATAAAGATTAATAAACATAAGTTTTATCAAGCAATATTTAAGATCTAATCTTTTTATGTTGAATATTGAAACTTAAATCAAAAAAAAATGAGACACGGAGATAAAATAAATAATTTAGGTAGAAAAACCGCCCATCGTCATGCTTTGTTAATGAACTTAGCTTGTGCCTTGATTGAAAATAAACGGATTTTTACTACTCTGGCTAAAGCAAAAGCCTTGCGCGTTTATGTTGAACCAATTATTACCAAAAGTAAAGATGATACAACTCATAGCCGCAGAACAGCATTTAGTTATTTAAAAAATAAAGATGTTGTGAGCACTCTGTTTAAAGATGTTGCAATAAAAGTTGCTGAACGTAACGGTGGATATACCCGAATAATTAAAACTGGTAATCGCCAAGGAGATGCTGCAGAAATGGCTATGATTGAACTAGTTGATTTTAACGAGATTTATAATAACAATAAAAAATCTGATGATAAAACAGCTAAGAAAACAACTCGTAGAAGTAGAGGTGCTAAAACAACAAAAATAGATAATTCTTCTATTGAAGAAGCTAAAGAAACAGAATAATTATTTTTAATAATTTATTTAATGCCCTTCTCGATTTTTTCTTGAAGGGTTTTTTTTTTAATAAAATTTTAGATTATATTCGTGAAAATATACTTATGAAAAATTTTTTTTTAATTTCTATCTCGTTATTAATTAGTATTAATTTAAGTGCTCAAGTGCCTCAAAAAATGAGTTATCAAGCGGTAATACGTAACTTCAACAATGTTTTGGTAACCTCTGCACCTATTGGAATTAAAATAAGTATTTTAAAAGAAACCTCTCCATCAGTTTATTTGATAAGTTATGTAGAAACTCAAACTGCCACTACAAATGCTCATGGTTTAGTTAGTTTGCAAATTGGAACAGGATCAGTTGTAACTGGCACATTTACTAATATTAACTGGGCAACCGGACCATACTTAATTAAAACAGAAACTGATTTAACAGGTGGTAATTCTTATTCTGTAGTAGGTATTACCGAATTAACAAGTGTACCATATTCTTTATACAGTGCAAATGGCCCAATAGGCCCTACTGGATTAACTGGCCCTGCAGGATTAACAGGCCCAGCAGGTCCGGCTGGTCCAACTGGTTTAACTGGTGCTGCTGGTCCAACGGGACTAACTGGCCCTATAGGATTAACAGGCCCAGCAGGTCCGGCTGGTCCAATTGGTTTAACTGGTCCTACTGGTCCAACGGGATTAACTGGCCCTATAGGATTAACAGGCCCAGCAGGTTCTATAGGCCCGGCAGGTCCAACTGGACTAACAGGTTCTTCTGGTTCGGCAGGCCCTATGGGACCTCAAGGAATTCAAGGAACATCTGGTTCTGTTAATGCTTGGTCTTTACTAGGAAGTACTGGTACTATTGACGGGACTAATTTTATTGGTAGCACAGATAATGTTCCATTTAGTATTAGAGTAAACAATCAAAAAGCTGGAAGAATAGACCCTTCATTATTTAATAATTTTTTTGGATATCAATCTGGAAATTCTAACAGCACTGGTTCTCGAAATTCAGCAAGCGGATATCGTGCCCTTTATTCTAACACTTCTGGTAGCGTTAATACAGCTAATGGAAACAGTTCTTTATATTTTAACACAACAGGTTCTGAAAATACGGCTAATGGTAATGCTGCTCTATATTTTAATACCTCCGGAAACTACAATTCTGCTTTTGGAGATTATGCTCTTTATTCAACTAATACAGGCATAATGAATACAGCTAGTGGAACCTCTGCTCTTCGATTAAATACTACTGGAAGTAATAATACTGCCAATGGATATAATTCAGGATCGGCCTTAACAACTGGAAATAATAATACTATGATAGGTAACAATTCTGGTTCAGGTGTTTTTAACGGAAACAATAATACAATGATTGGTAATAATGCTCAGCCAACTTGGAGCGGGATAAGTAATCAAATAAGAATAGGTGATGCAAATATTACTTCTGCTCACATACAAGTTGCATGGACAATTTCTAGTGATTTGCGTTGGAAATCGGATATTAAAAATACTAACTTGGGCTTAGATTTTATAAATAAACTTCGCCCTGTTTCCTATTACAGAGATAACGACGAAAGCAAAAAAACAGAGTATGGTTTTATAGCTCAAGAGATCGAAGAAGCTTTAAATAACACCGGCGCATCTAATAATGGAATTATCACTAAAAATGACAAGGGAATGTATGGTGTTCGTTATAATGATTTTATCTCGATAATGGTAAAAGCTATTCAAGAACAACACCAAGAGATAGAAAATTTAAAGAATGAAATTGAAACATTGAAGAAGAAGTAAAAATGTTGCAAAAACAAATGACTAATTATTTTCTATTTACATCTATTTTAAGAGAAAATATATTAGAATAAAAACCGGTTGATTGGTCGCCAATATTAGTTATTGCATAATCTAAATTAAAAATTTTATATTTAAACCCAAGGCCAAAATTAGGTTGAGCTGTTGTAATGTATAAGGTTGCACGATCGTTTAATTGTTTTTGAATATTGCCAAGGCCAGCCCTTAAAAAAATAAAATCTAAATATCCAATTTCTAAACCAAAATTAGGTTCTAGGCTCCAAACATTTGAACTAAAAACAGTATTTCTTTGCCCATCAAAGCTATTTATTAAATTTATTTCTCCCAAAATCGAAATTTTGTTTTTCCATAAAAGATGAGTTCGGGCGGCCCCAATAATTAACTTAGGAGTGGTTATTTCGAGAGATTGACTGGGTATTTGATTTCCTGTTTGTGTAAAGGTTTCAATTTGTTTTTGGCTTAAATTAAAATTCCATACATTAAAAGTACCAGTTACATCTTTAGCCATTGCCGCCAATTGCCACTTTTTATAATTATAATTAGCGGCTATATCAATACCCAAGCCCCAAGCGCCACCAAATTCGCCAATTTTACGCCTAATAATTTTAAAATTTCCGCCAAGAGTTAATCCTTTAATTATGTTTAAATGCCTCGAATAACTTAATAATGCGGCAAAATCTATGGCGTTAAAAGTACTTATTCGATTATAATCAATATTGCCATTAACGTCAACTAAATCTAAAGTGTTAGGTATATTATCAACGCCAAATCTTAAAATAGATAAAGCCACTATACTATTGCTGTCTATTTTTTTAGAAACCCCAATAAAATCATATTTAGCAATGCCAGCAAAGTATTCTGCATGCATTAAAGCAACTTCAATATTTGTTTTTTGTTTTAATAAATTTGCTGGATTCCAATAACCAGCATAAGCACCTTCGGAAGAAACAATGTTTGCATTAGCCATTCCTAAAGCTCTGGCGCCAACACCAATATTTAAAAACTCATTGCTGTATTTGCGAGTTTGTGATTTAACACAAATAACACAAATTAAAAAAAACAGAGCAAAAAAATTACGCATCATTTAATTTATAAATTTAAGACGAAAAATTGATTTTAATATTAAACGCTTTAATTTTTTTTATATTGTAGATAAAATATATAATCTTTCATTTGTTTAATTTAAAGATTATGTTGGTTTTTTACGCAATTGTTTAATTAAACTATTATGTTTTTTTGCTTTTAAAGTATTTATTTTACTTGTTTTACTTGGCTTAGTAGCTAATCGTTTTTTTATTGGTTTTAATAGTTGATTTAAAAGTAAAATAAGTTTTAGCTGTACTTCTTTCTTATTTTGTAACTGAGTTCTAAATATATTTGAACT